>Ga0209542_10004297_pt1 | contig 29417 bp, 26 predicted proteins | sample RifCSPhighO2_01_FD_184028 | JGI IMG/M metagenome (GOLD analysis project Ga0209542, IMG submission 184028) | Soil microbial communities from Rifle, Colorado - Rifle CSP2_plank highO2_0.1 (SPAdes) (version 2) | ecosystem: Environmental > Terrestrial > Deep subsurface > Rock core/Sediment ... | reverse complement strand
CGGATTGATCCCTAATTTCTTAGATAATTTTTTTAGGACAGTAACCTTGTCATCAACGGATTGAATGTGGTCAATCCCCATCTTCTTTGCCCGCACGCCAACAACCCTATTCTTTTCCTTGGAGACGACAAAGACCTTTACGCCCGCCTTCTGAAGTAGGTTTGTGCCCATACTGTCCCTTCGACTACAGCGAACCATTTCGTATCCATCTTGATCAACATAAACAAGACCATCGGTTAATACGCCATCAAAATCAAGAACCAATAGTTTTATCTTTTTAAAATTTTCAATTAAATTTTTCTTGCTTAATTTCATGGGTTTGAATTAATATAAATTAACAAATAGCAAAGGCGGAATCAAGTCCGCCTTTTTAGTCCTCTTCTCCTTGAGAATAATCCGTACGTTTTACAAACGACGAATCTTATCAAGAATCGTCACGGCTTCAGACGCACGTCTCTGAAGCTCCTCTTCACTAATTGGCATCTCGCCTTTCAGAAAAGAGAGAACTTCCTCGCGCTGACGAGCCAGTCCTTCTTGAGATTCGTCTGAAGTGTTAACGTATAGTGGCGTGTAGCCAGCCGGCGGAATCTCGATTTGTCGAGCGCCCTGCAGAAATCCATCGAAATTAAAGACGTCTGTGCCGGATGCATTGCCCAAAGTCTCCAATTCCAGCTGGCGATAGGTAATCCGACGCTTCACTGCTTCTGCGTCACAATAGAAATAGACGCATCGAAAATCTACTGCGGGAAAAGATTCTGGGATCGGCTTCCCGTCTCTCTCCGCTTGTTCTCTTTCAATGGCCTGAAGGTACCCGTTGGCACTTTCAACCATTTCCATGAGCGGTCGCTGGTGGGCTTCGCGGGTCAACATCCCCATTTCCAGAAACATGACCGGCGGCTTCTCCACTATCAATCTGGTTTTCACCTCAAACCGAGTTGCTTCGTTCTTGAAGACATGCTCGGTCTTAGTATTACTGCTTCTCGCTGGCCAAAGACGCTGACGGACATCGTCCATGGCCACAAATACGGCAAGCTTGTACTCGGGCAGATTCATTGCCCAAGTCCGAAAAAACGACTTGCCGCTAAGAGTCAGACCCGAGAAAACTCCGAGCAGAATTCTGGACTGAGAATCCACCACGACACCCTCCTTCAGAGGTTCGGCCAGTCGAAATGACTGAGACTATAAAGTATATTAAAATCGGCTTGCTGTCAACTTTTTTATCCGAATAAACTTGTAATCACTATCCCGGCAAGCATTATACCGGTGGCGGCTAATCTGTGGCCCATATCTTTTTCGCCTAAAATTTGGCCGCTTAAAATAACCGCCCAAAATGACCAAAGCCGTTTAACACTTGCGGCATACGCGGCTAAAGTATAATTTAGGGCTTGAGCGGTCAGGAAAAAGGCAGCAATATTAATAACAACCATTAAAAAGATGATTCGCCAGTTTGCTTTTAAGTCTCTGTGAATCAAAAAATCTCTCTTCTGAACAATATAAATAATCAGACTGGCCACCCCAACAATGATCAAATAGACAGCGATAAAAAACAAGGCCGATGAAGTTATTACCGCTTTTTTATCAAAAGGAAAAGCAAAACCAACAAACAAAGCACCCAGTATTCCCAAAAGTATCCCTTTATTCTGAAAAATTTTAGCTAACCCAAGTTTCTTGCCTTCAGGATTAACTAAAAACCAGAGACCGGCTACCGTAGTTAAAATACCGACTATTCCCCAAAATGACGCTTTCTCGCCCAAGACGAGAAAACCGGTGAATAAAACAACCGGCGGAGTCAATAATCTGATTGGAGAAACTATTGAAGCATCTTCTTTGCTAAAGGCTTTGTAATAAATCCAGTGGCCGAATAAACCCAGAATAGAGGTCATAAATAAAGCGGGCCAGAAACCCTGCTTAATTTCTGGGAAGTCAACTAAGAAAATAAAAGTGATGAAAATTAAAAGGCCGGAAAATATGAAATTAAAAGCAAGCAGTAATCTTTCATTTATTTTCCCTTCTCTTAAGGCATAACGAATAATTACATCCAAAAGCCCGGCAAAAAAAGTGCCGGGAATCATAAAAAGTAAAAAGAGTTTGATGTTTTCCATTACTCTTTCAATCAAAGCAGTAATTTAAAAAAATATCAAACGACATTGTAATTTTCTAAAAAAATGGTGTAGAGTATAGATAGATCTTTTCCACACATCATTTTATTTGATTCATAGGTAAAATGGTGGTCTGGGGATCGTCCCTTAACAACTCAAGAAACCGAGGTTCCCGTGAGCACACTGCCCGTTATCGTTCCGAATGCGCCTGCGGCCAGTGCTCATGTGCACCCCGCAGATGTCATCAAAGACATTTCTTCCAAGGACATCGCTGGCGCCAAAGTCCTGTTCATCAACATGCCCTTGCGCGAATCAGCGGTTCCCAACAATGCCCCTGAAGGACCCCTTCTATTGGCGACCAACCTCATCAAGAACTACGAGGTTGAAGCCAGTATTATTGATCTGAACGCTTACCGCATCCAAGACCAAGAAGCTACATCTCGTGGATTGTCCGACGGTCGCCACTTGAATGACGATGAGGCATCAGGACTCATAGAGAGGCACATCAAGGCCCATGGAGAGCCCGATGTCGTCGCATTTTCGGGTAAGATCACCACTCACAAGTGGCAGAAAAAAGTGGCCAAGATGGTACGCAAGATCGTACCGAGTACCTTCCTCGTCTCGGGTGGTGGACTGGCGACGGAACTCAAGATCGGCCAGTTAAACTATACCCCCGAACTTGATGCCACGGCCCACTCGGAAGGCGATGATGTAATCGTCAAGATTGTCTACGACGCCTTGAGCATCAGACGGCACGGCTGGCAAAGTGCGATTGCCAGCGGAAAGCTGGCTCCGTACTACATTGGAGACTTGAAAGGCAAACCAAAGCTCGTATATGCCGGAGACAGTCCTCGTAACCTAGACGCTCTGCCTCATGCTGACCTAGAACTTCTACGTCAGGATGTTGACGGTAATCTTGTCTTGGCATGGTATCTTGGAATACCCGAATGGAGCACCAACGCCAACAACTCGTCCGCCGCGCCATGGCAAGACGAGGACGTAGTCCCCAAAACTAACTCGGTTTCCAGCAGAGGCTGTAAATATCACTGTTTCTACTGTTTCCGAGAAACACAGGGCGGAGATAACTGGGGTGTCCGGTCTGCAGAACACATCGTACGGGAACTCCTGGAACACAAGGAGCGATACGACATCAAGTTTCATGGATTTCCTGACGATAATTCGGCTATACGACCAAGACGCTTTGACGCAATAGCCGAGCTCTTGAAACAGCACGGCTTGAACATTAAGTGGGGGACCCATACCCGACTTGATGAGATGGCCGGTCTGAACAAGTCTACATACGAAACCGCAGAATCAATGGCAAACGCGGGCTGTATCTATGTGGGTTTTGGACCTGAAAGCGCCAGCCCGAAAGTGCTAGAAGCCATCGGCAAGGGAGGACATACGCTCTCCAACGGAATGATTGAGGTCATGGTTGACGGAAGGCCTCACCTATTCCCGAAATCGATGGTCATCGGCATACAAAAAGCCGCCCGCGTCGGCATCCATGGAAACTGCACGTGGATTATTGGTTCACCCACTGAGACCCTAGCGGACGTACAGGAAAGCGTCCGTTTCATTCAGTGGCAGAAGGAGTTCTACTCTCAGTTCGACAGCAAGCCAGAATCGGTCAACTCACGGATGTTTACCATGACGTGGTATCCGGGAGTTGCCCTCATCAACAACCCCAAGGTACGTAAGGAGTTAACAGACGCATTCAACTTGAAGTTTTCGGAACGACAATCAAGGACTGCCTTTAGGAGTCATTGGGAGCCGGTCATGGACGAAAACTTTGAGAAGTACGTGGAAGACCTCGACGATGCCACGAAAGTTCTCTACGCGCCAGAATCAGGTAAACCGCTCAACTTCAGCGACATGGACAACGACACGTTTTTGAAAGTCCGTGAGCTGATCGACAGCGGCAAGACACTCGACATCCTCTCTCTCTAATTCGTTCCCTCACACCGATTGCCGGCCCCACCTAGGGCCGGCCTTTTCTTTTATTTGATAACTTTCATTGGCTTTTGATTTTTACTCCAGTCCTTATTGCGAGAAAAATTAATCTGACCAATCTCGGGTTTCTCCCTTATCAATTCTATAATTTTCCTTAGAGGAATATTATTGGTGTCTGTCTGAAATTCTTCAAAAACCGCTTTAGCGAATTCAATATCTTCAGGATAATCTATGGTTGCCCTTATGCCTGTATCATGAAATATTGGATCCTCTACTTCCAAATCACCAACTTTAAATTCTTTGTGGGCTGTAAAAAACTTAGGATAATATTCTGTATCTTCATCTTTTTTTAACCGGCAAGCTCTTTCTAGTGCTTTGGTCGAAATACAATAAGCCACCCCGCCATTTTCCAAATCTGGAGGCAATTTAATAAAATCTAATCCGTTATTAATCATCTGATTAAGCCCCAGATCCATAAGTTCCGGATCACAAAAAATATTGTCACCGCTAAAAACTACAAAATAATCTACATTAAACTTTTGGGCGGCGCCTAAGAATCTTTCCAAAACATCGTTGAGAGAGCCGCGAAAAACTTCTATATTATTTTCTTTGGCTATTGATTCAAGAGCATCATCACTTTTCTCGACAGAAGTGCACAAAACTATAACGTCCGCCAAAGACACGAGCCTCGCCCTTTCAATAATATGCTGGATGAGGGGTTTCCCCTTTATTGTCAGTAAGGCCTTACCGGGCAATCTTGACGAACTTAGCCGACTTAGAATAAAACAGCCGATTTTCTTTTTCTCTTTCATGTTATTTGTGGCAAATCCCATAAAAGCAAGTGGTGAGCACGCCCGTGCTCAAAACGGCTTTATGGGTAACCATTTCTACATTATCAAAGTGTTCCCGCAATAAGTTCGAAAAATCTTTTTTTGTTAATTCCCACTTATGCCATTGATTATGAACGCTCGGTCCGGAAACACCAGTCGGATTTTCAGGAGAACTTACAATCAGGATGCCGCCGGGCTTCAAAGCTTCTTTAAATGCCCCGATAAGCGGGGATTGAAACTGTCGTTCGATATGTTCGATGCCTTCAATACAGCCGATGATATCGAAAGAATTGTTAGGAAGATTGGGGTTCTGTAAATCCCCGACCGCAAAAGTAGCATTCTTGTGGTCATATACCCGCTTAGCATATTCTATCGTTAACGAATCACGCTCCATCCCATGATAGACAATATCAAATTCCTTTAAAATATTAGCCGCGTATCCGCTGCCGCAGGGAAAATCGAGCACTCGCCGGCCGGGCCGGGCATGCAAACCCAAAAGATAGTACCTGCCCTTGTGGCGCGCAACAAGGTCCTTCATATCTATTTCAGGGATGGAAGTTTTTTTAACAATAACATGTTCTCCATCCGCTGAATCAAATTCAAGATCTTCAAGGAATAATCTCTCTGTGTCATTTCCGCCCAAATTGATAGTTTTATTGGCCATAATTTAACTAAGAACGAAAGAGGCTATTCTTTCGGCTGACTTACCGTCAAATTTACCGCAATATATATCTTTAAAGTTTTTTCTTTTGTCTTGATGCAAAGTTGGATCTTTTAGATAATTATTAATCCATAAAGCTAATTCCTCTTTATTGTTAACCAGCGGCGTCATCCCTATTCTCATCCAGGAGATTTGGTTCTCTTCCAGGCGCCAGCGCTTCAGACTTTTTAGGGTCGGCACGTTTTTCTCCCAGCCGTTAAAATTAACCGTAATCAAAGGCTTATCAAGAGCGGCGGCGTCCACAATTATCGAAGAAATCGCATTTATAATAAGCGAGGAATAATATAGAGAATCAAAAATATGCTGATAGAAGCTGTCGTCTAATTCGCCCACTACTTTAGTAGCGACGCCGGCTTCTGATTTTGCTGGACCGGTGATATCAACTATAAAATTACTGTCTGGCTCAACTTGAGACAAATCTACGGCGTTAAAGGGGTGCAGCCTTATTAAAAATTGAATGTCTTGGGGGATTTTGTTTTCATAGTACAAATCTTTCAATATTTGACAGGTTTGCCAGTCGGTATCAATAAAGAATTTACCGGCCGGGGCAAATAATACCAACCTTTTATTAATATCAGCGCCGATCCTATTATAAAACTCTTCCCGACTACTAGGTTTCATTTTTAAATACTGCTCAAATTGCGGGATGCCGCAGGCCTGAATAATTTTTCCGGAAATATCATGGTACCTCGACATTTCTTCTTTCCCAATTTCATTGTGAACTATTAATTTATCCGGCGCGAAACGGGCATAGCCAACGCTTGAAGTGTTATCCCAAGAACGAACCATAGCCGCGTTTTTTACGCCAAAGGATCTGCTATTTTTAAGGAATAGGACATCGTACTCCGCAAATAAGTCTGTAGCAAAAACTATATCCGGATTATATTTTTTAAAATACGGTTCAAGTAGTTTGGGATTATTTAAGTGATAATCTAAAAACCGGACGAGCTTTTTGAATGGCCTAATCTTGCCAAAAAACCAAGTAAAAATTCTAGAAAAATAATACCTGGCCCGATTGCCTGTTCTTTCCAAGTTTTCAAGCTTGCGGAATTTTCTAACATTAGTATCTAAAAGCCAATCACTAATCCTGGAGAAAAGTCTGTTTTTGGGGCCTTTGATAAAGTAATCAATGTCTATGCCTTCAACAATAATATTATTATTCTGATAAATTTTCTTAAAATGATTCTCATGTTTTTTAAAAACAAAAATAATAACCCTGGATGATTCGCTTGAAAGAGATTCTAAAACACCGGAATTTAAAATATTTCTGGTTAAAAGGGGGTGGAAATTTGATAAAAAGACAATGGGTTTCATTTTTGTTTTTGCACTTCTGCAAACTTTATCACCAGACGCTTTAAACCGGGCTTGATGAAAACATCAAATTCGGGCAGAATTTTAACATTATAGACCGATCTGTCAATGGCATCTACTATCGGTTTTGCCCCTCCATCTTGTTTCTCCGGCCAGTAATCATCAAAAATCAAGACCGTCCCACTGTGCATTAAACGACTTGCGTAATCCCAGTCATTTTGAACAGTCGCCAAACTATGCCCGCCGTCAATGAATATAAAATCCATTTTGGGAAGTAAGGGTATTGTTTTTGGGAGAGTTTCTCTGGTGTCTCCTTTGTATAACATAATCTTAGCGCCGGTTTTATTCAACTCGCTTTCGACTTTTTCCATTAAGGGCGGTTGTTTTGAAAATTCCTTAGACATCGTCTCCAAAGATAACGGCTCAAAAATATCAAAGCCGAAATAAGAAACTTCTTGGCGGGGGATGTGTTTTTGCGCCTCCAGGATCATCAGTCTCGCTCTTTGCCCCTTCCAAGTCCCTATTTCCATAATATTCCTGACGGGAATATCACTGATTCGAGTGTAGAGTTGTCTGTATCTTTTTGGCTCATTCCATCTGCCAAGAAAATACTTGATATAAGCCAAAAGCGTTTTAAAAAACAAGTCCATTAATCTTGGTTTGCCGGTAATTCTAAAAATATATTGCCCAAAATTTCACCTTCGTCCATTTTTTTAATTATCTCGGGCAACTCTTCACTATTGGTCACATTAACGGCTCTTTCGATTTTCCGCCCCTGCTCGTTTTTCTCCCTTTTAACAATGGACCTAAGGATGAAGCCGTGGCCCATTAGATAATCCATAAATTTAGAGAGCGTCCAACCCCACTCTTCATAAGCAGAGGGATGAACCTCAATAAATAATTTTAACGGCTTTTTTCTCCCCGTGAACAACTTGTTCATGTTCGGAATAGCCATCACCTCATAGCCCTCAATGTCCATTCTGATAAAATCTATTTCCTGGGGGTTGATATCTTCAGAGGCCAAAAATTGGTCTAGGGTGAACATGGGCACTTCCACCCAGCGATTACTGACCGCCGAGACGGTGTGGCTGTTGGCGGCCGCCGATAAGAATAATCTCTCCCGGCCGTTTTTATCTCCGATAAGATATTGAAAACATTTTGTCCGATCTCCAAAATTATTCTCCAATATATTCTTTTTAAGCATGTAAAAATTATCCGGGCCCGGTTCAATGCAAAAAATCTTACCTGCCGGGCCAATGAGCCGGCCTTCAATCAGGACGTAATAACCGATGTTGGCACCCAGATCAATACCCTTCATCCCCGATGTTAAAACGCCTTGAATTTGTTCGACATGCCCTTGCTCCCGAATACCGTTGACGATTAACCGATATGAAATTCCGGGATCAAGCAAGTTAAGATACATCCAATTATTCAAAATCCTAACCTTAACCAATAATTTATGCTTAGATGCCTTTTTTAAGATTGTGGACAGCAGAGGCAGTTTGGTAATTATTTTAACAACCAGATAAAAAAGAGCTATTTTCAATCCGTGATTCTTATAAATACCACTCAGGTCATGTTTTAATCGGCCAAAACCTTTTTTGTTTTTCATTTTTTTATATTAAACTCTTTCCCCTTGCCGCATCTAATATTGTCGTCGCCCTGGCTTTTGATGAATGTTTCAAAATAATTTCTCCGTATTCTTTTTCCAGGTTATGCTGGTTGTAATCTGTTCTCAAAAACTTCCCTAATTTTTCAAGCTGATACCAATAATCGTGTAAGTTCTTGAATTCGTATATTCTTTCATAATTTAAAGACCTGTCGTCAGAATTAAAAATATCTATCGTCTCGGTCAGCAGAAAACAGTTGTTGGCTAAGATTTCCCAGAAACGGGCCGTGTCATACCCGCCCCCGCCAATAGAGATACCAACCTTTGACCTAGCCAGAATCTGATAAAATTCGTCCTCGCTTGATGTCCTTTCGGTAACACAGATAAATCCTTCTTTTCGGCAATATTCTTCCAGCAGTTCACGGGCATGTTTTCTTAAAACCGGAAATTCTTCCTGGCCAAAGATGCAGGCAAAATCTATATCTTTTTTTACTGATGAATTAAGGTATTTTAGATAACTTGATTCGATGCCGTAAGGCAAAGGAATAATTCCGGAAAGATAGGGCTTTTCCCGCCGGAAATACAGAGGACAGCGCGAGAGCAGGTCAAAATTTACACTGCCCCGTCCTTTATGGCGGCCGGAGAGAATATCCCGCTGGATATTGAAATCGTATCTTCCGTCTCGGCCCGGTTCCGATCCGTCAATAAAAACGGTCTTTCCCCAACAGTCAATCTTTTCGGCCAATTCAGAATCAGTCTTATTCTTGCCCCAGGCCAAAAAAATTAGGTCGGATTCGTCGCGACCATACCGGATAAAATCATCCTGGGAAAGAATCAGGTCGTGAATCGGAAGGCGGGCAAAAGAATCGGAGGAAAGAAAAAATTCGACTTTTCCTTCTTTTTTCATCTGAAAAAGCCCGTCCAAAACAGTGTTGGCTAGATAATCCCAATCTTTTGTCGGTAGAATAACGGCGATTTTAATCACTATTTGGGGGTTTTTTATTTATTTGTTGTTGTCGTCCAGTCAAAATTTATCTCCGGCGAATCGTAGGGCAGGTGCTCAATCTGTTTCTTGGCCGGATCAAAGGGTTCGCTGGCATGATAAATGATTCCCATCGGGGAATCGCCCAGAGCCTTGTAGCCGTGAGCGACATTGGGTGGAATGGCGATTACGAGCATATTATCCTGACCGGTATTAATTACCTGGCTCTCGCTCTTAGTGGAAGAATTTTCCCGGAGATCGTGCAGAACCACTTGAGCCTGGCCTTTGATAACGCACCAAACTTCCCAATAGTCATGAATATGGAAGGCCTTAATGATTCCGGGATTGGTTTCTGAATAACTGGTTTGTTTTACTTCTTGGAATGTTTCTTCTCCAAACTTGACCATTTCGGCAAAAAATCCGCGGTCGTCATGATGGGCTATGACTTTTTTTATTTTTAATCCTTCAATCATTTTAGTGTTTAATTAATTTATGTTCGTCTTCAATGCCTAATTCTCTTTTCATCTTTGTAATATCCAGACTGGAGTCAGCCGGGACCCAATCGGGCTTGGATATTGTTTCTATATCCGGCCGGGTTCGCCGGGCATAGTCCTCAAGGGTAGTTCTCGGCCCGCCAATATTCATAATTTCAGTCGCTTTGGATTTTGCCGCCGCCAAAACCAGCGGCGCTATCTCATCGACATATAATTTGGAAATGTGATGATCCTTGTAAACTTTGGGCCACGGAAATGGCACCGGGCCAAAATCCAACCGCAAGATAAGATAATCATGAAGCATACGCACTGCGGCTTCAGCGCCGATTTTAGACCAGCCGAACCTCGAGGGAGCCAAAAGAGGCTCTTCCTCTTTATGCGGGCCCGAACCGCTGCCATAAACAAAATCCGTGGAAGCATGGGCAAGTTTAACACCCACTTTAAAACAAGCCAAAGCCAGATTAGCAGTACCAATGATATTCACCTTTATGCCTGGCTCGGGATTTTTTTCATGCTCGGGCGGCTTGTTGTAAGCGGCCAAGTGCAAAACGACATTCGGAGAATACTTTTCCAGCGCCGACAAAATCGAATCAAAATCGGTTATGTCCAGCTCTGAATGCGCCGGCGCGATAATCGCCGGATCGAGTTTTAGAATTTCTCTACCCAATAAACCCGAACCGCCAGTCATTAAAATTTTCATATTATCTTTGGCTCGGGTACATGGGTAATCCAATGGCCCCCTGATTCCCGATACCACGATTGATATTTCTCTATCTCTTTAAAATGATTCCACGCTCCTAAAAAAGCGTAGTCAATCTTTTTAGAAGGATTGGTTTTGCCGGCTTCAAAAATATCCTGGGAAACCACCGGAATATGAACGCCGGGGTAATATTTACCCTGTTTTTGAGGCGTGGTGTCGGTTACAAAGGGTATTAAATCAGGCCCGATGCCGCAATAGTTAAAAACCGTGGTCGCCTTGGAGGTGGCCGCGAAGCCGCAAATTGTTTTGCCCTCTTTCTTTATATTATTCAAAATTTCAAGGAGTTTAATTTTTGATTTTTTGACATTTATACCAAGGATCTCTAATTTTTGTTCCAAATTTTCTTCCTTGGCCAGCCACAATGCAACCGATGCTTTTGCCGGATAAGTATCTTTATGCCCGACATACATTCTCAACTCGCCGCCGTGAACCTCGATATACTCGCAGTCAAATACATGATAACCCAGCGGCTCTAGCGCCTTATTGATGAAAGAGACCGTAAAATACCAAACGTGCTCGTCATAAATCTGGTCATACGAAGTTTTTTCAACGATGTCTATAAAACAAGGGTCTTCAAAAACAAAGACTCCGTCCCGACCGATCATTTTAACGACGGATTTTAAATAATCTTCCAATCCTTCAATATGGCAGGAAACATTAGCCGCAAAAACCAAAGACACATTTCCCCGCGACAAAATTTCGTCGGCTGTTTTATTGTTCATGAACTCATTTATCACTTCATGTCCCCGCGATCGGGAAACATCGGCCACATTTTTTGAAGGTTCCACACCGATTGCCCTTACGCCTAAATCTTTCCACGCTTCAAGCATAATACCGTCATTGGATCCCATTTCCACCACGATAGCCTTGTCCGCATATGGCAGGAGTTTTTTCGCCGTGTTTCTGAAATGAGTCTGCATTCCCTTTGATGTCGAAGAAAAAAAGGCGTAGTTTTCATGGAACATTTTCTCCGCCGGAACTTTATTAACTAAACCGATTGCTTTTGACACCGGATCATAGCCCAAAATCATCTCGTAGAAATATTCGTCTTTAAATTGCTCCGGAACCAAAAAAGCGTTGGCAATCGGCATTTTCCCGAAATTTATAACGGGTTTAAGGTTAATCTGCACGATAAAAATTATAATCCTTCCCCGCGAGTTTTTCAAGAATAAAAGATCCGCGCCGGGGGGCGCGGGATTACTCGCTTACTTTCATCATAATATGTCGGTTTCGGAATTAAGCAAACCGGTAAGCCTAATCCGCCTTTTTCAACAAAACCACAAATCTCATCGGCTCAAGATAAAATTTAAGCGGCCTGACTTCCGGATTCGGTCTTTGGCTGTAAAAACCTAAATCAACGCCAGAAATCTTACGAAGAAGATTGAAACCGGCGCGGACAACAGAACTTGCCAGAGGGGCAAATACCGCGCGCTGGCCGTGCCATTCAAGCGGCCTTAAGCCTGCCTCTTGAAAGAGCCGTCCAAGGCCTTGCTTATCGTATTCTTTCTGGCTCTGGGAACCGAAAGCCACTTCTCGACTAAAAGGCGTGGTGATTTTTTTGTTCGGAGTAGCCAGTATTATCAGTCCGTCATCGGCTAGATATTTTTTCAAAAGTTTTAAAAATTCAAGTTGCCCTACTTCCGGAACCTGCTCAAATACATACGTGCTCAAGACAACATCAAATTGCTTCTCCGGAAATTTAGAATCCAAAAAATTTCCAGCTGTAAACTGAAGGTTGCTCTTTTTGTAATTTTCCTTTGCGTAGTTTATGGCTTCAACTGATATATCGGTAGCCAAAACCTCTTTTGCGGCGTGAGCCCAGACAAAACTGCTAAATCCGGTGCCGCAGCCGATATCAAGAACTTTTTTATTGGCGACAAAAGGCAAAACCCAACCGTACAGATTGAGATGATCCATCATTAATCTTTTTTTCATATTTTTACCCAAAACAAATCGCCGGCCGGATTCCAAAGTATCTTCAGGCGAAGCTGTGGTCTTCGTCATTATGCCCTTAAAGCTTGCAACCTCGCTTTCCAGGCCCTTTCGAAGCTCGCCCTGCGGGGTAAAACCCACTCTTCTTATTTTGGAGTCGTCGACTTCATAGGAAAGCTGGTTCATAATCGGCGAGTCAACGTAACTGACGTTAAGGATTGGCACAAACTTCCTGATTGCGCCGACCACTTCTTTGACCGTCATATTTTCAGTCAAAACATTATAAATTTGCCCGTCAAATAAATCGTTTTTAATAATGAAATTTACGGCTCTAGCACAGTCGCTTATTTCAAGATAGGGTCTTTTCTGCTCCCAGGCTGTTTTCCAGACGGTCAGAGGCTGATCATTCACTGCCTGCCAGGTGAAACGGTTTACCGCCGTGTGAAAACGCATACCGACTGAATGGCCGAAAATCGTTCCGAAACGGCAAATGACAAACTTGAGTCCGTCATCTTTCAGACTTTGCAGATAGTTTTCTGCTTTAAGCTTAGCCTCGGCGTAAGGGCTTTGAGGTTTAAGTTCCTGGCAATTCTCGTCAACTCTTGATTCCTGGCTTCCATAGACACTGGTGGTTGACGGAAAAATGAGTTTGGCGCCGGTTTTAAGACAAGCATCCGCGACTCGTTTGGTTCCTTCAAGGTTAACCTGTTCCACTTTTTCAGGTATTTTTTTACTTCCTTCGGCATCAGTAACCGCGGCAAGATGGATAACTACGTCAACACCTCTGAAATGATCAACGAGATTCGCTGTTAAAATATCTTCCTGAATAAACCTATATTTGAATTTTTTAGGCAGATTGAAAAGAGAGGGATAGCGCTGACTTTCCAGATTGTCAAAAAGAACTATCTCTTTAGCCGAATCGGCGTCAAAGTTGCGAATTAAATAAGAACCGATATGGCCCAAGGCGCCGGTTATCAAAATCTTTTTATTTCTGGTTTCAGGCATGGGAAATTATATTCACTAAATCCGCGCCCAAAGCTCTGGGCGTCAGCTTTTCCTTATACAACTTATAGCCGTTTTTGGCAATTCTATTTCTTAAATTTTCATTATTCTTTAATTCCATGATTTTAGCGGCCAAATCACGGCCATCCGCCGGCCGGCAGAATAAAACATTTTCTTCATTGGTGAAAATCTCTTTCATTGCCGGAGTTTCAGCGGTGATAACCGGTTTCTCCATCGCCAAACCCTCGACCAGTTTAAAAGCCCCGGTTCTCATGGCTTTATCGGTTATCCCGAACATTCCCAGACAAATATCAGCCATGGCCATGTATTCGGCCAATTTTTCATAAGGCATAAAATCAAGGAAATTTATATTTTTAGCGCCAAGCTCGTTTGCGAACTCAATCGCTTTACCATATGTTTCCAACTTGCCGACAATATTGAATTCAACACCCATATCCTCTAAAAGCTTAGCGGCTTCTATGATGTAAGGTATGCCCTGGGCGGGTATATAGGTGCCGTGGAAATGAACCAGGAAGTTGTCCGTTTCCTTGCCTGCCCCATAGGGTCGCGAAGCGACTCCATCGGGGTTTTGCTCTCTCGGATGCATGATCGTGTCATCGCAGCCAACCGGTAAAGTTTTAAATTTGGCGGGCCTAATATGAAAGGTTTTGATAAAATATTTTCCGTGAGCATCAGCGTCAAGTAGAATTAAATCGGCCAAAACACAGCCCAGCCAGTCAATCAGCCAATGTTTAGTTGCTTTTACGCTTCCAAGTCTGGCTTTCTTCCGGTCAAATACAGTAGTATCGTAAGTTGAGACGAATGCGTCCCAAATAAGTTTTTTACGGCTTATGATTTTAGCGCAAAGCCAAGCCAGAGGCATCATCGCATGGCCATGAAAACCGACAATCATTACATCGTATTTGTTGCGAAGCGGCCAGTATTTCCAAAACAAATCCAAATATTTCTTAAATCTTTCCGACTCATCGCTCCGACATTCAATCACCTCAACACCGTTTTCCCGCAACCCCATGATATTGACTTTATTGCGGGTGTAATTTGAAGAATAGATTCCAAAATAACAGATGGTCATTTAAATAAGTTTATATTTTCTTGTATATATCCAAATAGGGCTCAATCATTAAATCCATATCGTGGCCTCTGGCCCATTCATAGCTATTTTTACTCATGACTATCCACTCGCTCTCATTGCTTAATATATCCACTATTGCATCTGCGGTATTTTCGACATTATTTTGATTTATCAAAATCCCGTTATATCCGTCCTTAACCGCGTCTTCAATGCCATTGCCGCTGGTGCCGATAACCGGCAAACCAGCCGCGGCCGCTTCTAAAAAAACGAGTCCAAAACCTTCAAAGTGATGGTCGTGATTTATTGAAGGCAGTAAAAACAGGCTATCTTTCGAGTAAAGGTCTTTTAGCTCATTTTCGCTTATTTTTTGGATAAATTCAATATCCCGATCAACGTTTAAATTTTTTGCAAGTTTTTTAAGATGTTCAAAATAACCAACGTCGCTCTGGTCACCGACAATCGTATATTTTAAACCAGGAACCTTTTTCTTAGCCAAGGCGAAAGCAGGAATTGCAATGTGATAGCCTTTTCTATGCTTGAGAGCCCCGACCGAAATAATCTGATTCTCCAGGAAATAATTTCTGGCCGTATAAAACTTAGCAAAATTGATCCCCGGATTTATGACAGTAGCTGAACTAATTCCTGAAACTTTTTTAAATTCTTTATTAGTATAGGAACTAATGGCAATTAGTTTAGCGGCCTTCGAACAGGCCTTTTTTGATAGCCACCGTGTTCTTGAATTATAAAATGGAGCAACAGAATATGTTCCCAAAAGAGAAATAACATAGGGTTTTCGTATAAAAATATTAACTAGCCAGGCGATAATGCCGAACGGATAGACATCAACTGCGTGGATTACATCAGCTTGGCGGGCATATTTAATGGCCCTCAACGCTGATAGCAATATACTCGAACCTCTTCTTAATATCGCCTTGCCCTCAAAACCGTCTTCTAATTCTTTTAAAACCAATATATTCAATCCGGTTTGCCTAAATCCACTAATCAAATCTGAAGTGTATCTGCCCCACCCGTTTTTCGGATCAAGATTATTAGATAAGATTAATATTTTCATTTGAAATAAATCTTATTATTTTATCTACCCTTGCCTGCCAGGTGAAATTATTAACCTTCTGGAATGCGTTCGCTGAAATTTTTTCAGCAAGATCGTTATTTTGTAAAATAATCTTTATCCCCTCAGCAAGAGCTTGGGGGTCGTCTGGCTTCACTAAAACCGAGGTTTCATGGTCAAGCACTTCTTTAATTGAAGGTAGACTAGAAGCAACGATCGGCCGGCCGGAAGCCATATATTCAAATAGTTTCATTGGTGAAGTGTATAATCTGGAAATCCGTTCATCTTTCCTATTAGGCAAAACCAGAATATCAGCTGATTTGAGATAGAAAGGTATTTTTGAATGGAGCTGATAACCTAGATAATGGAGATTCTCTTTAACCCCGGTATAATTACCCCCCACTACCACAAAATTTATATCCGGCAAAAATTTACTGGCCCTTTCAAAAGTATCCAATCCCTTCCAGCGCAGGGTGCTGCCCGAATAAAGAGCAATCTTTTTATCCAAAGGCAGGCCGATTTTAGTACGGGCTTCCGCTTTTGATACATTGATGGCAAATTTATTAAAATCAACACCATCAGGGGCAACAATCACATCTCGCTCCGAAAAACCGAGATTGGTAAATTCACGTTTCAGGCCCTCGGTTAATGCGATTATCCTTGCCTTTCTTCTTAGTAACAGCCCATATAAGGGTCTTTTTAAAAAAGAAAATTTATGGGCTTCATAAACAATGGTACTTGGTATTTTTTTTAAAAATATTAATGACAGTTCCTCGCGTGAATAAACTACGTCGGGATTATTTTTCCGGGCATAATCTGATAATTTTTTTGCAGACAAGAAAGACTTGATATGGAAAGACAGCCGATCAAGGAAACCGGGGAAGTAAAAATCAGCAGCGGGTATGCTTACGAATTTGAAATTATCTCTCAAATTATAAAAAGAAAAGAGGTTTTCCTTAATTGGGCTGGCCCGTGTTGGTGAGACCAACGTGACATTAACACCCTGATCGGAGAATGCTTCGCACATTTTAGCAATTTGAATGCCGTGGGCTTTTTCAGTTGGTAGACGGAGGTTGGCAAGATATAATAAATCCATGCGATATTAATGCTATACCATATTTTGGCTTAATTTCAATCTTTGACGGGTGCTCCCATCCGTGATAAAAATATTTATATCATGGAGATCAATATGGACTTTGACAACAATAACTTCTTGATTACCGGAGGATATGGTTTCCTAGGGTCATGGATATTTGACGCTCTTCGTAAACGAGGGGTACCCGAAGCAAATATCGCCCGTTACCATTCAAGTGAATTCGATCTTACGAAAAGAGAACACTGCCGGCTGGCGATTGAGGCATCAAACCCCGATATCATCATACACGCCGCTGGATTCGTGGGCGGAATAGGATTAAACCAGGCTCAACCGGGCAAGTTGCTGTATGACAATCTTGTTATGGGCGTGGAGCTGATAGAAGCGGCCCGAGAAATGCGAACTAAAAAAATGGTTGTCGTCGGTACGGTCTGCGCCTATCCCAAATTCACGCCTGTGCCCTTTTCCGAAGACAACTTATGGGGCGGTTACCCCGAAGAGACGAATGCCGCTTACGGACTGGCAAAGAAAATGCTTTTGGTCCAACTCCAAGCCTATCGACAGCAATACGGATTCCAGGGTGTTTACCTATTGCCTGTCAATTTGTACGGCCCTGGGGACCATTTTGAAGAGCACACGAGCCATGTTATTCCGGCCTTAATTAGAAAGATAGACCGGGCGATCAGACTCAACGAGCCAGAGTTAGAAGTTTGGGGAACCGGCAATGCCTCGAGAGAATTCCTTTTTGTCGAAGACGCCGCCCAAGCCATAGTTTCCGCGGCAGAATTTTATAACAAAGCGGACCCGGTTAACATTGGGTCGGGTCATGAAATAACGATCCGTGATCTCGTAACACTCCTCTGTCATTTAATGGGTTATTCGGGCGCCATTAGATGGGATACCTTAAAACCAGACGGGCAACCGCGACGTTGTTTGGATACCAGTCGAGCAGAACAGGAATTCGGATTCAAAGCATCAACCCCTTTTGAGGTCGGCCTCAAAAAGACCATCGATTGGTATCGCGGTTCTGTCCGGGCCTAAGTTGTTCTTGGGCCCTTTTGCATAAATGGTTACATTCAGAAAATTAGGCAAACTTGGACGCTTCGGCAACCAAATGTTTCAGTATGCTGGTGTAAGACTTCTTGCAAGCACTTGCGGATATAAGGCTGTTTTCCCTCATTGGATCGGATGTGAAATTTTTAATGACGTAAAACCGTGGTCCAATAGTGAGAGTCTCATTGCCAAGCTGCTGCCAACGGTGACCCTAAGCGACATGAATTCCTTATCTCGAAAGGAAAAATTTTTATCTCTCCTTGGGGTTAAAGCTAAAAGAATTTCACTGGAAAATCTTTACACTAAACATGGTGATAATATTGATATCTACGGCTATCTTCAGGAAATATTCGCCATAAGTCAGCTGAAAAAAAATCGCGAACTTATTAAACAGTGGTTTACCTTTAAAAGTGAAATTTCAAGACCATTAGAAGATGAGCTGTTTAAATACAAACCTTGGATAGGAGTTCATATACGCAGAACCGACTTTGTAAAGAGAGGTCTGGCTATGCCCATAGAAATATACGTCGAGCATATTCGTAAATATTATCCTAACGATAATATTTACATCAGCACCGATGATTCAGAGACAAGGAAAGCCTTTTCCGAATTTAAAATTTTAAATATTAAAAATCCCAGTTCAAAAATACCCGATTTCGTTTTCGATTTCTGGATGTTGTCTCGATCTAAAATCCTGCTTGGCTGCGGTTCAACTTTTTCCTGGTGGGCGGCTTTTTTGAGCGAGTCAGGAAGATATTTTAGTCCGCCTTTGACTCATTTAATAGGAGATAAAAACTCGCCATACTGGAAAGAGCTTCGCGATGAAAGTTTTATTTGAAAATTTTAAATAATCTTTCGTATTTTTTTGCCACGACTTCATGGCTAAAATTATCAATGATGAACTGCCGGCCTTTCTGCCCTAACTTGCGCCTCAATTCTGGATTTAAACCTAGCTCGATCATTGCTCGTTCGAGCATTTCGGCATTGCCAGCCGCGACCAGAATGCCTGTTTCCCCATCTTTTACAATTTCGCTTAGATTACCGGAATCAGACGCAATAACCGGTAATTCCAAGAGAGATGCTTCCATGGCCGAATAACCCATCTGTTCCTCCCAGCCTTTGTAAGATATGCTCGGATAGATAAAAACATCAACCGCTGATAAAAGCGACTGTATTTCATTGTGGCTGATCCACGGCAAGCGAATTATCGCTTCAGCCAATCCGCTTTGGCTAATATGATTTTCGATTTCTTTTTCATATTCACCCGTACCGGCAATAACTAACATGGCATTTGGAATTTGCCGATGTACGTTTCTGAAGGCCTCAATTATCAGATGAATTCCCTTTCTATAACTGATTGAGCCGACAAAAGCATAAACGATTTTATTTTCGAAATTATGGCTTCGAAATGTCCTTATGCCCTCGACCTTGCAAAAAAATTTGTGATTAATGCCGCTGATGGGTATCACTGGCTGGGGCTTTGTTGTGTAATTGGCAATAATTTCTGCCGCTTTGGGGTTGCCGCAAACGATTGCATCGGAAAAAAAAAGGTTCAGTCTAATTAACAACTCCTTTAACCAAAGATTAATGCCTCGAAACTTGGATCGGTAATGAATATTCTCCCAGGTAAAAATGACATGTTTGAGGCCAAAGAGCTTGGCCCAAATCCCCTCGTAGAGAGTTGACAATAAAGCTGGCTCCATGGCGCTATAAAGGAGATTGATCTCAAGACTTCTTCTGGCAATTAAAAAACAAGGTAAAAAAGGCGTCCATCCTTTTAATAAACCGCCGATTAAAGGATATTGTGAGTGGCTAAAAAATGATCTGGCTGTATAAATGTTATCGGCTACGGGGGGTTTATACACGTATTTACCGCCCTTAATTTCCCATTTTTGGGGTAAGAGGAAAAATATTTTTTCTGAACCAGGATAATGGTCAAAAACCTCCAGAATGTTTTTGCGGACAAAAGCAAAACCCGTAACAAGAATATTCATTAAAATAGAGAGGAGATCCGATTAATGCAATTTGCGAGGGAATGATGATTCCGGACTGATTCAACTAAATATCTGCTCAAATTACCTTTCTCCAAAGATGGTAAAGTTATTAAATGTTCTAATTTATTTTTCAAATCTTTAACGTCGCCATGATTAAAAATCAATTGAGAAGTATTGTGGCCGTAATATTTTGCCATCACCAGATTAGACGTCAAAGTCAGACAACCGGCGGCCATTGATTCGAGAACAACTTTATCTATGCCGCCTTTGGGCGTCAGGTTGACCGATATGTCGGCTTCCCGATAAACATCGGCGATATTCTTATACGGAACAAAACCCCTAAATTCAACGAACCGGCTTAAGCCCAGACCGGAAACCAAGCTCTTTAACTGCGAAAAGTAATTACCATCTCTGGGCATTATCGGTTTACCCACGATTTGAAGCTTAATGTTCTGATTTGAGTCCGAGACGGCCCTTATCGCCTGAATAAGCGTCTCTAATCCCTTTATTGGGGATATTCTGCCTACGGAAATGATGCTGGTTGAATCTTTAGACCAATTCCTTTTTGCCTTGAATAGTCCAGCATTAATTCCGTGGCCGACTTCAATTATTTTAGAACTTCTAAGCATCACGCTCTCGCGACTAGCAGTTGCTATTTTATAAACCAATTTTTCGGCCAATTTAAGACGCCAAGTAACCGACCGATGAAGATACCATAGGACTATCCTTTCCCGAAATAACGCCGCTGCCGGCCAGGCCGTTACAGCAAATATCGGCGACATATGGGCAAAAATTCCGTCGCACCGAGGAACGTATTTGAATAAGAACCAGAAAAACTTCACGGCTTGAACTATTTTGGAAACACCCGTTTCTTTGCCCAGAGATAAGACTTCAACATTATCGGGCAAATCGTAAGCGCCTTTCGCTAAAGTGATAACAAAAACCTGTTCAAAGTTTTTCGCAAACTCTTTTATCCAATCGCCAAAAAAACCCAATAGGTCGTCGTTAATATCAACTTTCTGGGTAATTATCAGAAGATTGCTCATATGAATAATTTTAATTTTTCCGCATAGTTTTTAATGGCCGCTCTTTTCTCAAATTGCCGGACTAATTCCATACCCGCGACGGAAAACTTATTCTGCAATTCCCCATTATTCATCAGTAAAATTATCTTTTCCGCTATTTCTTCCGGCAGCCAACCCGTGAAAAGCCCGTTCTCTCCGTCTTTAATGATATCGGGCATCAAACCCACTTCGGTCGTAATAATCGGCAGGCCACAGGCCATGGCTTCAAGCGCCACTCTCGGGCCGCCCTCGTTTAAGGAAGGGCTGACGAATATCCCGGCACGATTGTATGCCAAAGAGACATCCTGGGCCGTCTCGAGCCAACCCGAAAAGATAATGTTTTCCGAAAGGCCATTTTTGTAAATATATTCTTGCAACCGCTGCTTCAAGGGGCCTCCGCCAATCACCAATAAAGTAACGGCCGGTTTTTGTCTTTTAACCAGCTCAACCGCTTTAATAAGGTTCGTGATGCCTTTGTTTTTTTCAAGACGCGCTGCAAAAACCAGATCATATTTTTTTTCGACGTTCTTCTTATTAAAAACTTCCAAATCAATATAAAAGGCGGGGATATAAAATAGTTTGCGTTCCGATATGCCGGCCTTTTTCAAAAAATCTGGAGTTTGCTTTTTGTTAATGACCCTTACAGTTTTGGCTTTTGCCGAATCAAACTTTACGAAAATTTTCATTAGACCCCGATAAAATTTTTCCTTAAAACTTGCTGCCCGGGGATAACCGGGAATGTGCATAATTTCCAAAATATAAGGCACTTTTATCCTGTGCCACAATAATCTTGCCCCGATGCCGTTATAAAAGGGCGGGAATTCCTGCACGGTCATCAGATCGAATTTCTGCTCTTTGTAGATCTCGACGCCCTTTTTTAAAAACCAGAACGGGTGCAAAATAAGCGGCCACGGAGAAACATGGACAAAAACGTTTCCGAATAAATTCATAGTTCGCGATTCGTGATTCTTTATCCGCGGAGCGATGATGTCAATCCGATCCCAGTACTTATGGAACTCCTCTAAAGTACTATAAAACGCGCCTTTCTTTCCGGAGGCCAAGTCCTTCGCGCTGCCCAGACCTGTTATCATTAAAAGCTTTGCCATTTGTCAGGTTAAAATTTGAACCGTTTCGCTTATCATTTTTTCAGAACTGAATTTCCTAATAGTTTTTTTGCCTTCTTCGATGAACCTCTCCCGCATTTCCGGCACAGTCCAAATCGCTTTAATAGTCTCGATAAGATTAAACTCGTCGTTATATTTGACCATGAATCCGTTTTCACCCTGATGAATCACCTCTCTGTTTCCGCCGACGGCAGTTGTTACGACCGGCAAACCGGCGCCCATGGCTTCCAGAATCTGATGAGAAAAGCCTTCATAGCCGGTGTTAAGGACAAAAATATCCGCCGCGGCCAGATAATCGGCCAGCTGTTCCTTGTTTTTCCGGCCAACGATATGGACCTTCCGCGACAATCCTAAATTTTTCACCATTGATTCAAGAATACTCTTTTCCGGACCATCGCCGACAATCACCAAGGCAAAGAACTGATTGATTTCAAATAACTTGGGCATTATTTTAATCAACATCTTGAACCCTTTCCATGGAACTAATCGCCCGACTGATAAAATTATATTCCCGGATATGCCTATTTTCTTTTTTGCTTCTTGTTTATCAATAACGTTTGGAACATCAACGCCGTTATATATGACTTTTATTTTTTCCGGTTTTGCCCCCCAACCGCGAACAATTTGGGCCAAATAACCAGATGGGACGATAACCGTATCCGCCTCACGGCAGATTCGGCGCTGAATGCGATCTAAGCGTCCGATCTTGCCTGTTTTGGGGCTGTTCTGAAACTCATCAATTAACAGCTGGGTTTGGCCCCGATTCATTGCCATTTCCCAGGCATAATCGCCGACAATTTTTACAACAAATTTTTTCTTATACGCCCGAGCGGCAATAGAAGACGGCCAGCCCACACTAACCGCATTCAAGGCAAAAATAACATCGTGGCGAGGCGCAAGTACGAAAAGTTTAGCCAATAGAATTAAATGGCGAAGGCCTCTTGGCCAGCGACGTGAGACATAAACCAGATTAAAACCTTCTCTGGTATAATCTTTTTTCCCGAATGTTAAAATCGTAACTTTATTATTCTTAGACAAGTGCCGCGCTAACAATAGAGCGTACGTCGCCGGACCGCCGATTTCGGGAGGGAAAATTCCAGTCGTAATTAGAATCCTTCGCATGTTTAGAAATTAGAAATTAGAAATTTCACTATAACTTATTTTCTAACAAATAAATTATAATGGATAATATGCCAGATGGCCGCGGCTCCATCTTTCCAGTTTATCTTTTTGCCCTGCTCATAAGTCCGGCCCCGGTAGGAGATCCCGACTTCATAAACCCTTAAACGGCGCTTAGCCACTTGGGCCACCAGTTCCGGCTCAATACCAAAACGGGAAGCGGTTAGGCATGGAAGTATCGCCTTAATTGCTTGGCGGGAAAAGACTTTATACCCCGTTTCCATGTCAGAGAGATTTAATCCCGTAAATAAGTTGGACATGAAGGTAAGGAAACGATTGGCCAGATAGTGATGGAAATACAAGACTCGCCGCGGGAGAACGGTTACAAACCTGGAACCGAAGACAACATCAGCGTCGCCGGCAAGAATCGGTTTCAATAGGAAAGGATATTCTTCCGGGTTATATTCCAAGTCCGCGTCTTGGATTATAATTATATCCCCGGTCGCATTTTTAAAACCGGTCCGAATAGCGGCTCCTTTGCCTTGATTATGATCAAAAAAATAGACATTGAATTTATTCTCATATTTCTTCAATAAATCTCTGGTGCCGTCCGTAGAGCCGTCATCAATAATTATAATCTCTTTTTCAAGGTTTATATCAACGGCCTCAACGGCCTCAATAACCTTGGGCAGAGTGTCTTTCTCATTGAAAATGGGGACTACGATGCTTAATTTTTTATATTGATCCATATTTATAGAATAATTCTCGGAATCGGGAAGCAATTAAATCCCAGTCATAGTTGTTAGCCACATGCTGTTTAGCATTGGCAATCAGCCTTTGTTTTAAAATATCGTCATTTAATATGGTCTGGATTTTAGCGGCAATATCTTTTGGATTGCCAACTTCACACAAAAGGCCGGTCTCTTGGTTTTTAATTAAATCCAAAATCCCTCCGACCGGAGTTCCAATCACGGGCACGCCCATAGCCATGGCCTCTATAAACGCGATGCCCAAGCCCTCGGATAACGACGGCCGGACAAATATGTCAGCCGCGGCTAGATAGTCAGGCAATCTTTCATTGGCCACCTCGCCCACAAATTCAATTCTATTTTCCAGATTCAAGTTTTTCACCCTTAATTTTAGAGTCTTTTCAAGCGGCCCCTGACCGATGACGATTAGTCCAATCGAGTCATCTAGATACTTAATCGCTTCCACCAAATCCACCAGACCGTTTTTTTCAACGAGCCTTGAAACGGTAATGATCGTCTTGTGCTCGTCAACCTTCAACTTTTCCCGCAAAGGCGGATCCGCCTTTGGCGAAGAACTCTGAATTTTGAATTTTTTTAAATCTACACCGTTGGGAATGACAAATAGGTCGGCCTTCGGATTTATCTTTTGAGCGTAGGCCTTTAGATAATTGCTGATGGCGATAATCACATCGGCTTTTTTAAGAATGAGGTTTCTAAAAAAATTGATCCGCCGGCCTTGCTCTGATAAGTTTTTTCCCTCTTGGATATTTAAGAGGAATGGCGTCCCTGGAAAAAATAATTTATAAAGCCAGGCCGCCCCGCCGCCCTGCGAAGCTTGCAGAGAGAAGACAATGTCATACCGTCCGGTCTTTATGGTTAGAAGAAGGGCCTTAATAAACGCGGCGGCGGGGAATAATGATTTAGGAAGCAGAAAATTGGATAGGGCCGCCGCCCGGCCGACACGGTATATCCGAATATTGCCTTTGTTTTCAAAGTCGGGAAGAGTCCGGTTTAATTTAGTGGTTATGATATCGAACCGAAACTCGCTGTTTCTTTTTACGATTTCGTTAAGGGCCAGTTCCGCGCCACCGATGTGAGGCAAATAGTTTGAAGCAAAAACTAGAATTTTCTTTGATTTTCTGGACATTTCGTGGTATTATTGTGCCATAAATGCTGGCTGAAATCAACTTTGAAAGAGCCCGACCAAGGGATCCTAAAAAAAGGATCTTGTTTGTTGCGACCCAATCTGAAGCCGGCGGAGCCCAGCAGTTTCTCCTTCATTTGCTTTCAAGGCTTCCTAAGGACAGGTATGACATTCACGCCGCGGCGGGAAGAGAGGGCGGGAGCTTTCTTTATTCCAGTTTGAACACGCTCTCGATTCCTTGCTATCGCGTAGACTCGTTACGCCGTGACATCTCGCCTTTTCAGGACATTTCAGCTGTCCTAGAGTTGAGAAAACTCATCAAAAAAATAGAGCCGGAAACATTGTTTCTCTTGAGTTCAAAAGCCGGTTTTATCGGCGCTCTCGCCGCAAAATTAATTGGCAGAAAAATGTCTCCGAAAGTAATCTATCGAATCGGCGGCTGGACCTTCAATGATCCTTGGCCAAGATGGAAGAAAAACCTTTGGATATCTCTTGAGCGCTTAAGCGCAAAGTGGAAGGACGTAATTATTGTCAATAATCTGCGGGGTCTGGAACAGGCCCGGGCCCTCAAGATTAAGCCCCGCCAGACGCTGAATTTAATTTACAACGGAATTGATCCATATCGTCTGGAGCTTCTCCCCAAAGATGACGCAGTGCGGGAGATACTAAGGGCGGCTGGGATTGATATGTCCAAAAGCACGCCTAAAATCATCGGTACGATTGCGAACTTTTATCCGGCCAAGGGCTTGGAGTATTTAATAAGATCTGCTCGGCTGATTAAAGACGCGAACGTCATTTTTTGCATCATCGGTGAGGGCCGGGAACGACCGAGATTGGAGAGTTTAATTCGGGAATCGGGGCTCGAAGATAAAGTATTCCTCATCGGACGTCGCGACAGAGCGGCCCGATTTTTATCGGCTTTTGATATTTATGTCTTGCCATCAGTTAAAGAAGGTTTCCCATGGAGCGTTTTAGAGGCCATGTCCGCGAAGCTGCCGATTGTCGCTACGGGAGTCGGCGCCATACCGGAAATGATAGACGACGCGATCAACGGCTACATCGTCCCGCCGAAAAATCCCGGCCAGATTGCCGATAAAATCAATCTTTTTCTCTCTAATGATAGCCTGGCCCGCGAGATGGGCATCCGCGCTCACCAAAAAGCATTATTTTCCTTCACCCTCGATAAGATGGTTGACCGGATTGAGAGTCTGCTTTAGAGTTCCCTGCCCAGACTTCTGACAAAAGCTCTGGCATCAGCTTCAAAAGACGGATCAACTTGAACCGCCCTGCGGGCCATCGCCACCGCGTCATCAATTCTGCCCAAATTTGCATAAGCTGTGGCAAGCGAAGCAAAATGTTGAGCATTATTTGGATTTATCCTGACAATCTTTTCGTAAATATCGGCGATCCTAGCAAAGTCTTTGTCAGTAAGATAAACATTTACTAATCGCAAATACTCTTGCTCGGTTGGACCATAGCCTTTGGTTAAGGCTATTTCCATGTCTTTAAGACCGGACATATCCCCACTTTCAAATTTGGCCGCGCCTAAATACCAATAGGACAACCCCGTTTCGGGATTTAAATCAATGGCTTTCTGAAAATATTCTATTGCTTTTTTGTAGTCCTTCTTGTTTATATATGCTTGGGCGATTTCATAATATGTTCTTATAAAAGTCGGGGAAAGTTCAAGGGCTTTAAGAGAATAATTTAAGGCCTGATCATTATAAGGCGATTTAGGGTCATCTTTACCGAGTAAAATATTCAGCCGCGAAGCATAAAGATAAGGCAAATAGTCAATTTTATTTTCTTTAATATTTTTTTCAACTTCGACAAGCGTATATTCGAAAGCCTCCCGCACTTGCGCTTCCTTTACACTTGGGCCTCCCACGCCGACCAAATATTGGGCCAGGCGGTGCCGGTACTCATACTTGCCAGGCACATCGTAAGATAGGGCCTCTTGATATTTTGCAAAGGCGCCATTAAAATCGCCGGTCCAACTCCTGACAATGGCTCTGGTCGTCGCGTAATTAGCTTTGGCTGGCGAGATATTTGTTTTATATATTAATACTGATACAAGAATCACTAATATGACTCCGACTGCATTAACCAGAGACCTATTGGCCACAATCGGATTAGTAACGCGCGTTTCCTCTTTTTCACGGTTTAAATTCAAATAAGACGCGAATCCCATGACAGTAAAGAAAACGATGAAATTGGCCGAGGTGTCAAATATAAAGGAATTGTGGATTATATACGCGATAGTTGCTGATATAAGGCCAATACCATAAATAGTAAGGTCATTATTCTTTAAAAATTTTCGCAAAAAAGCGAACATGGCAATAAATATGTATACATAGGCCAAAAGCCCAATAATACCCATGGTAACGAGAACTTCAACGAACATATTATGAGCCCGGTCAAAGAGTGTTTCTGAACCGCTGCCGGCAAAGAATTTTGGATTAAAGTTTTTTGAAAAAGGGATATTAAAATTCTCCGGCCCCCAACCTAAAAGTATTGTTTTAGGGTTTTCACGCCAGCCCCTAAGACCCGCCTGCCAGGCCCAAAAACGGGTCTGGACCGTCGGTGAAGTGAAAGACAGACTGGTGATCCTGCTTAGGTATCTTGATTCTTTAACAAATGAGGAATTGCCGAACAAGAATGAGAAGGCAATAAATAATAGAACTGAAGCAACTAGTGTTTTAAAAAGGGTTCTTCCAATATTCGACTTTTTGTATCTCATCCATAAAAACGCGAAAACCGTAAGTCCGACGGCATAACCTAAAAGCGACCCTCTGACAGCCGTCATCAAAACCGCGATGGAAGTAATGCCGAAAGCGGCCAAATAATATTTTTTGTACCTCTGGTTGGATAAATACATCACCAACGACAGAAATACTATTAACAGCTCATAGCCGGCGAATAAAGCCGGATTACCGACGGTGCCGAATATCCTCTCGCGCCCGCCCGAACCGACAAAGAATTCTATGTCTGTTTTCTGGCCGAACCCATAAAAAGCCGACAATACCCCTACGAAAATAGATAGATTAAAAAGATTTTGCCAGTGTTCTTTTTTATTGAATACCGAAGTTAAAATAATAAAGAATAAAAAGTAATGCCAGAAAGTCCAAAGACCGCCCATTCTTTCAAGTCCACCCCAAAAACTTGAATATTGTAAGACGCTCGTTAAAGTTGTCAAAGAAAAGGCCGCTACAAACAAAAAGAAGGCCCAAAATATTTTATCGCGGCGGGGCAGATACGACCTGTTCTTTAAAATCAAAATTACATAAGCGACGGCCAGAATTTCAACTAAACTTCTAAAAACCAGCACTTTTCCAAAGTGAAAAGGAGAAATAAAATCCTTCCAAATGACAAGTGGCACAAGCGCCGTCAGATAGACGCCGAAACGTAGAAATTTTACCGGGCCAGAGTCGTTTAGACCATGCTTTTGCATACTTAATATGATAGCAGAAATCCTAAAAATTTAGCAACTTCATTTTGGACTTACCTTGTAAATAACTCCCGTCGCATCATCGGAAACATAAAGCGCGCCTTCGGAGTTGAATTTCAAGTCAACCGGCCGGCCGGAAACTTTATCGCCGTTCAGCCAACCCCAAATAAAATCTTGGGGGGCTTGAGACAAAACATTGCCATCAATGTCCAAATCATATCGTACGACTTTATAGCCTACTTTTTCACTCCTGTTCCATGATCCGTGAAGTGCCACCAATAAATCCCCCTCCCATTCTTTAGACCAACCCTTGTCTGCCGGCACAAATGCCAAGCCCAGCGGCGCGGAATGGGCCTGTATCTTAATCACTGGCGATGTCGTCGTATTGCAGTCCGAGGATATATCAACACGATCTATCTTCTCGGGATTGAATTTCTTATCTCTGACTTTATCACCATAACAAAAAGGCCAACCGTATCTCTTTGCGCCATACTGATCTTCTGGTCCAGCAACCTTAATTATATTAATTTCATCGGGGGGCAAATTATCGCCCAAGTTGTCGCGCCCCATTTCCGTGGCCCATATTTCTTTTGTTTTGGGGTGAAAGGTAAAGAATACGGAATTCCTCAACCCGCCGGCAAATTCCGCTGTGTAAGTTCCCGCCGGGTCAGACTCCAAAATAGCGGCTCTTTTCCATGTATCTTCAATGCATACATCGCACGAAGAACCGACGCTCATGTATAGCTTGTCGACGCTTAGCCCTAATCCGCCCAA
>Ga0209542_10004294_pt1 | contig 29432 bp, 29 predicted proteins | sample RifCSPhighO2_01_FD_184028 | JGI IMG/M metagenome (GOLD analysis project Ga0209542, IMG submission 184028) | Soil microbial communities from Rifle, Colorado - Rifle CSP2_plank highO2_0.1 (SPAdes) (version 2) | ecosystem: Environmental > Terrestrial > Deep subsurface > Rock core/Sediment ... | reverse complement strand
AGATATACCAACATTCTCAAGTATTTAAGGGTGTCTTGACAGTATGGGATGTAGTAATTGGTGTTTGGAGTGTAGAGCGTGACATGTGGGAATTTAGGCATGGAGGATGTTGTGTGTGATTTGTTGCGATAAGAAGTAGTTTATTTTTCAAAGGCTAGTACCGCTTTCCTATATTTGCAAAAATCGCAATCCTCACCTGACTCAGGCAGCATATCTAATTTCAAACACTCAATCGTGTTAAAAATCGTATCCTCTACCCATTTGTCGTCTCCCGTATAGGAAATTATTCCTATGTCAAATTCGAGCTTTGCGTCAAACGCTTCTTTATCTGTAATACCGTTGCAATAAACAAAATAGCCGGTATTAGAAACATTAAACCCGTTTTTTCTAAATAACCACTGGTAAATTTCCATTTGCCTTTTATATCCACTTTGCCACTCGGCATCAATGGTTACTTCCTCCTCTTTTGACGTAGCTTTGTAATCAACTATATGAAGCTCTTCTTTTGGATTTTTCCAAACATCATCAATTCCTCCGGTGATAACAACATTGGAACTATCTATCGGAAAAGTAATTCCTCCGCGCAGAGCATCTCTCCATTCATTTAGCTTTTCATGGGAAAATGGAATAGCGTCTACTCCGTAATGCTTCATAAGCGGATGTTTCGTGCCTTTTACTCTATGTATATCAAATTCTTTTTTAAGAAGCTTATCCACTGCAGAGTTTAAAGAAAATGGATATCCGGGGGGTTGTGCAACTCCTAACTTTCTGTCAAGGTAAAAACAACGGGGACAGGAAATAAAAAGATCAATCTTGCTCCTACTTAACCTAAACGTTTCTTTGGAATTTTTATCGTAAAGATTCTTTGTTCTGTTTGGATTATAATATTTCGACATTAATTATCCATCTCTCCTTTCATAGATTTGTCCAAAACAGAATCGAAGAGTTCTTTGAGGAGTAATTTTTGCTTTTGCAAAAGTTTTTTGTAATCCTGCACAGCCTCCAGCTTTCCAACAATCTCTTGCTGTGCCCCTAGATTAGGAATCTTTATTTTTATTTCCTTAATCTTATTAGCATTAAATTGGGGCTGGCCGGTACCAGAGACTAATCTTTTTGCTTGATTCCAATAGTTTCTAGACCTAGAAAACAACCAAATATATCCCGGCAATACCTTTGACTTATCAGGAATAATTCTAATTAAGAATGAAGCAAACACCGATGGTTGATCAAGACTAAAATGAAGGATCTTTCCATAGGTCGCACCTGTTCTCGCTAACAAAAGGTCACCTTTATTTAAAATGTATGGTTTTAACAATTCAATATCGTCCGAGATAAATTTTTCGTCATCTTCTCTGATTTCACCATACTCATTAATATCTGTAATTCTTATAAATCTATATTGTCCTACATTTTGAGCTGACTGTGTATAGCCATACTGAAAACTACAAACTTTACTCAACGACTGAGATTCTATTTCTAAATCCTCTAATTCTTTAAAAACTAAAGACTCGAAAAGTTCTTCGGTTTTTTGGATTTGTTGATCACAAAGCTCTTGGGCTTTTCTTATCGCATCCAACCTCTCCACAATTTTTTTCTGAATATTAATCGGAGGTATCGGTATCAAAGTTTTTTTTAAGCTCGTCTGATTGATACTTGCTTGATTAACTGCCATATTTATATATGGGCCTAATTGAGCTCTAAGACTTGGTGCTTGCATAAAAGCAAACAGATAATCCGGAAGACATATATTTTTAATTGTTTTTAATCTGAGTAAATTTACACCATGAACTAGGTTTTTAATTTCCCCATTATATAAAGCAACTTTCCCTAATTTTTCATAACTATTAATATGACTAAAGGCAATGTCTCCAATTTCATATTTATATTTTTCAAACTCGTCTTTATTTAAATCTGCGTATTTTACTCTTTTTGAATCAAAAGAATTATTCTGAAGTGTTTCAATTCTACTTATCGGATAATTTCCAATCTCACCTTGTTTAGGATTAATACCATTTTGTATAAGTAGTAAAACTTCTCCTAATTTTTTCACCGGCCAATTTATGCTCATGTTTTAAAAGATTTTTGACAAAAATTCTCATCCTCAATAGTAAAGTATGTATTATCTTCTATATCTTTATATTCTATGTAAATTTTATTCTTTTCTTTGGCTTTTTCTTTATTCTTATCTAAAAAAGCTGCATATATCGACGTTTCAGGCTTCATCCAACCCCAAGTTTGACTTAACCAAGAACCTTCCTCGCTAACCTTGGATATTTCATTTCCAAAAAGTAATCTATATTTATAACCATCTATAATAATATATCCCTGTATATCTTTTGCGATGTTTTTTAAAATAGTAAATTGTATCGGTTTACCATTTTCAATTTTATTATCTCTATATTCAAATTTAATATCCTTCCAGCTATGAATATATCCACTGCGCAAGATAACTGGTCGTAAATTTGCCTCGATTGTTTGGTCAGCAATTCTATGGGTATCGTAGGCATACCACACAAGCACAATGAGGGTTGCAGTCAAAACTACTAAATTGATACCTGATATTGCATCTGGAAATAATATTTCTATAAGTATTAGTAGAAGCAATATTAAAACAAAAAGCTCGACGATCAATCTTATTAACTCTGATTTTTTCACCTGCCAATTAGTTTTCATTTAATTATTTTTAATATTCATGCAACAATCACTTGACAATCGCTTGTTAATACTGATAAACTATATTCATACTTCATTTAGAGCAATTCGCTTAATGAAACGTGCGAAGTTCGCACTTCCTTAAGTGGATAGTTTAAGCGGGTTGCTCCGAGTGAAGTATTTTTTATTACAAATATCCTGAATTTTCCCAACTTTTTCTTTTACAATTTGATACCATTTAACATTTCTTCTTTCATAAACTTGAAATACCGCATAGGAAATATAGTCTGCAACTTGCAGTCCTCCATGACTATAGTGCGGATTATGAAAATAACTTAACTTTAAGTTAGGTTTTAGGTTTGGATGAATCTTTAAATAATCTAAACGCACTCTTTCAACTTCTGTTTCTAGTTCCTGTCTCAATTTTAATTTACTATCTTTTCGGCTAAAGATTATCTCCGTATTTTCAAATTGGTGACAGAGATTTTTAATCAACTGACCCGACATAACTCCATACATCTTTCCCGGATTTTGTTTTAAAGAATCATAACAAAGCAATTTTTCAATGACTAAAACGTCTACTTTTATTGGTAAATTTAAAATATATTCATAAAACTTTTTTTTAACTTCTGGATAATCAGTTTGTGCATGGAAAGCATCAAGCGCATAAGCTGAGGAGAAAATTTTTGAAAGATCAGTGTCTTTAAGTAAAGATAGGCGAAACTCTGTTACTTGCTGTTGAATCTCCAATTGATTTTCTGATCTAACGGCAGCTAAAATCAAAAATCGCGACGCTTTTTTTTTATTAACTAAGTTTTCACCATGCGATGAATAAACCTCGGGTTTTCCAGATTCATCTATGAATATCCACTGATTATTTATTTTTTTTGATCTAGTCATTTAATTTATATTTTTCATTTTCTTATTCGATTAGAATGTCTATTGACATTATACGGGTGTTGTAGTAATCTTACAACAGATATGAAGAAAAAACAAGAGGCATTGATATTAACATTTGGAGAATTTTTCAGACAAAAAAGAATTGATTTGGGATTTACCCTACGTTCATTTTGTGAGAGGTATAGTTACGATCCCGGCAATATCAGCCGTATGGAAAGAAATATCCTTTCGCCCAGCGTTGATACGGAAAAACTTGCGGGATACGCGACCGCTTTAAAAATACCGCGTGACAGCGAGGAGTGGACAACATTCTTTGACCTTGCTCATGCAGCGAAAGGAAAAGTCCCTGAAGACCTGCTTAAAAGTCCGCATATCCTTTCTATTCTACCTGCCTTTTATAGAACTGCCAGAGGGGGAAAGTTAAATAAGGAAAAAATAAACCAACTTATTAAACTGATGCTGTTGTATTAAGAAGATTGCAAAAAGAGGAAATTGTTAAATCTAATTCTTAATCAATCTTTTTATTATCGCCTTTTGTTTTTGTAAATCAGAATCCAAAGTATCAATTTCTTTTAAAATGTCCTTTGGGTCTCGGTGGCTTACCTCTAATCCAATTCCTGCTGGTTTGTAGGCGCTGGCGGAAAGAATGAAGTCGTTTTCTTCAATTTGCTTTCTATCAACCGTCCAACTCTTTTCTGAATCTCTTTTTGTTTTCCATTTTTCTAATAAATCCGGCAAGTCGTTCTTATCCGGTTGGGGTTTTCGTTGAGTTCCTTTGCCATATCCATCATTTTCTACCTCATAAAACCAAACTTTTTTGGTATGAGATTCTTTGCTATCGCTCAGAATGACAGAAGAAGGCTTTTTAAATATTAAAAAGCTGGTTTTTACTCCGGCATAAGGATTAAAAACTCCTTGGGGCAGAGATACAACTGCTTGTAACTCTGTTTTGTCTAAAATATATTCTCTGATTGCCATTGCCGCTTTATTCCGTCCAAAAAGCGCGCCTTCGTTCACAATAACTCCGCAAATTCCACCTGGTTTTAAACAATCTACCATTAAACCTAAAAATAGAATTGTAGAATCTTTAGACTTTATAGGTAATATTGGACGAATTCGCTCTAAAGCTACGTCTGCAGCAAAAGGAGGATTTGCTAAAATTACATCAAAACTCAATATTTCAAATTGATCAGATACGCCTGCTAATGAATCTCTCCTGTAAACATTAGCGGCATCTAATCCATGTAAAAACATATTCATGAGTGCAATTTTTGTAATATCGGGCGATACGTCAAATCCCCAAAAAGTCTTTTTTTGTAGTTTTTCCCAATCTTTTTCTGACAAATTATCTCCATGTCCTTTTTTGAATTTTGATCCATTTTCTGCGGTAATTTCCTCTAGCTTTTCGGAATTATTAGCTTTAATATGTTCATATGCTGCTAACAAAAATCCAGCTGTTCCACAGGCTGGATCAAGAATTGTTTGCCCAAGTTTGGGATCAACCATTTGAACGATAGTTCTTATGATATGTCGAGGTGTTCTAAATGCTCCCATTCTTTTTGCAACTGCTAATTTACTTATTAAATGTTCATAAGCATCTCCTTTAATATCGGCATCAATCTGATAAAAATTAATTTTGGAAATAATATCAACAACTTCTCTCAAAACGAGCGCATCAGGCATTGAATATCTAACATCCCTAAAGAATTTTTTAATATCGTCATGGTTATTAAGGTCTGCCATGAAAGGAATCACCGAATCTCGTACAAATTTAAACATCCCTTCGTTATTGGGGTTTACTGTCCATGATGACCATCTATATTTTTCCTTTTCATTTGAAAAAAGAGAAACGTATTTTTTATTTGAAATTTTCGCTGCTTGAGATTTGGCATCGTCTTCTTCTTCCAACATTTTAAGGAAAAACAAAAGACTTATTTGTTCGATATAAGTGATGGGATTTGTAACACCAGCCCCATAAAACTTATCAGCTAATTTATCAACTATGTTTAATAATTCTTGTTTTGTCATTGTAAAACTGTTTGATTAAGTTCTTCTAAGGTTTGTCTCAAGCCTTGCTCTCCAAATAAGGATACTGCTTTTTGTATTCCTCCTTGTTCACGAAGAGGAGGTTTTGTGAAATCCTCTGCAGTTATTTCTATATCACCGGCAACAAATCTATTTTTTAGCTGAGATAAAAGCATAATTTGATCTACGCCAAATTCTTTTTGCCTAAGCCAAGAATCAAAGTTTTTATTTACTCTTTCTTTTTTTGTCGGAAAAGCATATTTACCTAGAACAACTCTTATAAAATCTGCTAAAGATCCGACCGGCTGATCATACGCGTCTTTCAGATTATCTTCATTGAAGTAATCCTCTGGCCTATTTAATCTATGAGATAATTTATCTAATTCTTCCTGTTCCAATTCTTTGTCTGTTAATATTTTCTGAACAATTGGATCATTTTGCATTTCTTCTATAGTCTTTTTAAATCTATCTTTATAATTCTGTTTATCAATTGCCATTCCTTCCAGCCCTATATAAATCATTTGTCTTGTCTGCATTTCGTCTGAAAGCTCGTGTTCTTTAACTACTAAAAATTCTTTCTTTCTCTTGGCTTCCTCTTCTTCAATTTTTTCCGTCAAGTATTTTGGCAAAGCTTTTTCTCCAGGAACTGCGTTTTCTAACATTGGGTCATTAAAACGCTCTGCATTTCCAACAAAGTCATATATAAGGAAAGACTCTTTTCCAATTCTTGGATCTTTTCTCGTACCTCTCCCACGCATTTGTTGATATAAAACCGCAGAAATTGTAGGACGCATCATTATCAAATTTTCTATATTTGGTAAATCAATGCCCGTATCTAGCATTCCAACAGATATTAGGCATACCGGAAATTCTTGCTTTTCAAAGTCTTTTAGAATTTGTCCTGGATTAGGACTGTCTGAGGTAATAATTTGAGCATAATTTCCTCTGTATTGTGAAAAAATTTCATCAAAAAATTTTTTAAGTTGGGCGGCATGATTTTTGGTAACTGCAAAAACTATTGTTTTCCTAAGGTGATCTCCGCCTCTCTTCTTCTCCATTTCAGCAAATTCTTCAACCATCAATTTGTTTCTGGATTCTATGGTAATCGTTCTTTCAAGCTCGGAAGGTTTATAATCTACGCCTTCATAGCTAACGCCTTCTGCTGTAATTCTTGATTTGGCTAAGTAGATACTATAGCTAGCAAGATATCCGTCTTTAATACCCTCTACTATTCCGTATGCAAAAGTAGGTTCTCCTGTTTTAGTCGAATGATTCCAGCATTTGTAAAACTCGTAAGTATTCCTAACTAATCTTTTCTCTTTTTCGTTAACATATTCATAGAATCCTAAATTGGGAGTTGCTGTCATGCCAATATGCAGAGCATCAAAATGATTTAGTAAATTCCTATAAACATTGTAAATAGACCTATGACATTCGTCGGTAACAACCATATCAAAATGTCCCGGACCAAAACGCTCAAGCTGAGACGCAATTGTTGGAAGCGTACCGATAACTATTTGCCCTAATTCTTTTGGCTTGCCGCCATACCAAACCTTTGACGGTGTATCTTTTAAATATTCTGCAAAAACATCTTTTGTTTGTTCTGCCAGCTGTTTTCTGTCCACCAAAAAAAGGACTCTTTGAATTATTCCTGCTTCAAATAGACGTTTCATAATCATTGCCATGGTCAAAGTTTTACCTGTTCCTGTGGCCATTTCTATCAAGATTCTTCTTTTCCCATTCTCTATAGCTTTATCCACAGATTCTATTGCTTTAACTTGATAAGGTCTAATTTCTAGCTGATTATTAAAATGAAAAAATTTAGACGGAAGCGGAATTTCTTTTAATGGTTTAGAAATCTTATGCAGCTGATTTCTTCTCTCAAGGTCCTCTCTTGAATAAAAAGAATCTATTGGCCGTGCTGAATCGTATTTATAATCCCAAAAATAATGTACTTCTCCATTGGAAAGAAAAACAAATGGCGCTGAAATAGATTTTGCATATTCTTTTGCCTGTTGCTGAGCTAAGTTAGGCTCTATGGAAAACTTTTTTGCTTCTATAATAGATAATGGACGACCATGCTGATCTTTTAAGAGATAATCTGCTCTGCCATCGGCGGCGGCTTCTTCGGTAGAAACCTGAGTCTTGTCCTCAATGTTCCAATCTGCTTCTCGAAGAAGTCGATCAATGATTATTCTTGCGTCTGTTTCATGTGTATTGTCGAACATATTTTCTCCCGCTAAAGTATAAAAACAATAATTGATTTATTTTGCGTATACATCAGTTCAGTCTCATCAAAAACGTGTCTGTATTATAGCAGGTTGTGCCTCTTTATTTAAACTTACAGGATATTGGCTGCAATTCGTGTAAAAATCCAGTGGAATATAAAATGAACTGTGATATAATTGCGGCGTGGATTTGAAGGATACAAAATTAAGAATCGAAACAGCGTATAAGTTGCTCACAAGTGAGACTACTTCTAAAGAGAAGTTTGAGTCTATTCGTACGCTTATAAAAGGCTTAAACCCCAGGCTCGATACTCTTCTTGAGAATACGTCCAAAATACTTTCAGATATTCAAAAATTACAAAAAGGAGATATTATAATTCTTACAGCAGGACAATTACCCGAAAACACAGAAGAAGAAAAAAAGAGAAAAAAGAAACTGCTCCTTTTGATTAATTCCTGGCGAAATCTTACAAGCGAGGTAAAAAGAATAAGTCTTGAGCTTGAACATATGAAAGATACCGATTCAAGTAATAAAACAACATCTATAGAGAAGATAGAAAGCGTTGGAAGGATAGCCGCTGTCGCCAAGGGTCCATTTGGAATTATAACTCTCGGAGCAATAATTATTGCCGGTGTATCGTTGTTTTTAATAAGCAATAATAATCGATCAATACAAACTAAGAATGACGTGCTGCCTGCGCAAACAACCCAAACCAGAGCTTCAAAAATCCAAGTTATTATTTTCAACGGAAAAAAGTTGCCGCTTAAAGATCTCCATATCGGAATCGGTCCCGAGTGTATGAACCAAAGAACAGAAGCTTCTCATTACCATGCACTTCATAATAATTCCGTAACGTCTTTAGATGGAACTGAGGTCCAAGATCCTGGTGCATGTGGATTTGGAAAAGTAAACGAAACCGAAATTGTAGAGGTTGAGTAAATGTTAAGCGACATAATAACCTTTTGAGAAGACCGCTAAGAGAATCAAAAGAAGACTTAATCCTATTATCGAATAAGCAATTTTTATAAATCTGTTTTTAACTAACGCAAGAGCGATAAAAATAGGAAAAAGAACTAAGGCGTATCTTGGCAGGCCGGAAAACGTACCTGTTGAAATAGGAATAAGAAAACATAAAACAGCAAATAAAATATAGGAAAAACGGACTTTTTTTCTCAATGCGACAAATAACATTATCGATACAAAAATAAATGTGGCTATTTCAAGAAGCGCAACCCACCACTCAAAAATATTCGGATTAACAGTTAGAAGAATCTTTAGGTATCTATATATTGTCTGCGGAATTAATACTATAGAATCAACGGACCTGTCGTTATGAAAAGCGCCTTGAGCTTTAATAAAAAATAAAGCATCTCCCCAGTTTACAAAATTAAACCACATATATCCTAAAATTCCTGAAAAACCAAGTAATAGATATAGACTTTTTAATTTAAATAACGACTTTTCTTTTTTTACAAATTCATAAATTAATGCGGGAATAATAGCGATCCCGACCAGTCGTGTTGCAGTTAACAATCCCGCGCAAACCGAGGCCAAAAACCACCTGTTTGTCCTTACAAAATAAAAAGACAATAGCGATAAAAGCAGGAATAAACTTTCCGAATAAATGCTCGCGTAAAAAAAAGAAGTAGGGAAAAGTAACATAAAAACAATGGTAAAAAATGCTATATTGTCTTTGTGATCAAGCTTAATGAGCTTATAAAGCATAATAAGACTGACTATAAAGCAAAAACTTACTATCGCATGGGATACAAAATACTGCATCGGACTAAATGCTACTGCCTTTCCAAAAACAGAACTTACTACATTCAAAAGCATTGAAAACAAAGGAAAAAATCCTGCATTCACCGTATAGCCGTTTGCGGCAATTAGCAAGTAGTGTATCCCGTCAAAATTACCCCACGCGGATAACATAAAATGAGAAATCAAACCCTGAGGCTTATCCAAGAAATGGTTTAGGGATGTGTATTCGAATCCTTTTCGATATTTAATAAATTGCTCCGCAATAACAATAGGCACAAACAAAAATATACGCCAAACCAGAAGCAATAAAATAAGCTTTTTTACCACACTAAAATATAATTAATTATATCAAAATATTGTATAATACCAGTATGGTCTATTTACACAATTTGTTACTTTTCGTCTTTTTATTCTGTTTAACCTTACTTATTTCTCCAAATAAAACTCAGGCGATTGTCGATCCTTTGTCTTACGATAATAACAAAATCGGAATCCATATTTTATTTACCGAAGAACTGGAAGATGCCACAAAACTTATTAATTCCAATGGAGGAGATTGGGGATACGTAACAATTCCAATCCAGGCAGGAGACAAAGATTTGGTCAAATGGCAAAACTTTATGGATTCCGCAAAGCAGAATCATGTTATTCCTATAATTCGTCTTACAACAGAAGGAGATTATTTCACCACAAGCTTTTGGAGAAAGCCAAACTTTAGTGACGTATTGGATTTTGCCAATTTCTTAGATTCCCTTGAGTGGCCGACAGCAAATCGTTATGTTGTAGTTTTTAACGAACCAAACAGAAATGACGAGTGGGGAGGAGAAGCTAACGCATCGGAATATGCCAAAATTTTAAATTACGCCGTAGAAGCGTTTAAGTCCAAAAATGAAGATTTTTTCATAATTTCCGCGGGAATGGATAATGCGTCGGAAAATAGCCAATATGCGTTTATGCAGGAAATGCACAACGCCGAACCTAAGGTATTTAATCAAATTGACGGTATTGGAAGCCACTCTTACCCAAATCCCGGTTTTTCGCAGCCGCCTTGGGTAAACACCGGAAAAAGCGTTTCGAGTTTTGTTTATGAGAAACGACTCGCAGACTTTCTCTCAGGCAAGGATTTACCAGTATTTATTACGGAAACAGGCTGGTCTTCAAATACAACTGCAAAACATTTAATCGCCCGTTATTTCGTCGAATCATTCGAAACTGTTTGGTCCGGCAATGATATTGTTGCTGTTACTCCGTTTTTGTTTAATGCCGGCGCCGGACCTTTTACCCAATTCTCGTTGTTTGACGGGAATGGAGAAAGAAACGAGGTGTATATGGCAATTGCGGATATTCCAAAAACACAAGGAGGCCCTAAATTGGCAAAAGCGATGCCAACGATTAAAGAGCATTTGAATAACGAAGATTTACCAACAAAAGACTTTCTGCACTACACTCAACTACATAATGCGTCTGATGTTAACGACAAAGTAGCAACGGCAGTTGGGCTCATAAAATGGATTCTTCGCATTTAAAATATGGTATAATTAGGGGATGCAAAATAAAGATTCCGAAAGCGAATTATTTCAGAGCGTAACGCATGGTCCTCTCAAAACCGACGAGGTAATTGAGTTAATAAAAGATTTTTTAGAAGATGAACCGTCATCCTCGTATAGCCTTGTTATTGGGACTGATTCTCACGAAAAAAACTACTCGGGGAACGGAAATCATTATATAAATCTTGTGACTGCTATTTTGGTTCATCGTAGGGGATTTGGCGGAAAATATTTTTGGAAAAGGAAGGAATTATCCAATATTCATCGTCTCCGAGAAAAAATATACGCGGAAACCTTTGAATCCCTTAACTTTGCTTCCGCATTTGTGCCTCTTCTTAAGAAGAAACTTAATGGTAAATCGCCTTCTTATAATCTGGAGATTCATATAGACGTTGGTGAACATGGAGATACCAGAGATATGATAAAAGAAGTTGTAGGTATTGTAACCGGCAGCGGTTATGTTGCAAAAACCAAACCCAAAGCGTATGCTGCGTCGTCGGTTGCTGACAGACACACGTAAAAAACTCTAATGGCAAAACTCAAATCTCAAAGATTAGAATGGGAGAAAGCGGAAGATATAACTCATAGCCTGCGAGAAATTTTGCTCAAATTGGACTTGCCGCATATTGATCCGTATCGGATTTTTTGTTTCAGAACCCAGGGTTCAAAATCCAGGTCTTACGCACGAATCTGGTCTTTTCCTAAAATTTTTCAAACAGCTCTTAATATAAAACCTGCCTACGTAATAGAAGTTTTGTCAAGACATTTTGACAAACTGGACCACGATTCTAAAAAGAAAGTGCTTATACACGAACTCTTACATATCCCCAAAAATTTTTCAGGAGCGCTTCTCCCCCACAGAAGCCGCAGCAGACATTTGGGCAAATTAGCTGACAAGTTGTTTAAAGAATACAAGAAAATTTCTAATTCCTAATTTCTAATTGACCTAAATAAATCCTAAATTCCGACTTAAAAATTAGATCAATTAGGTTAATTAGGTCAATTTATCTATGATTACTATTATCCACGGCGATGACATCGCCTTGTCACGCGGATACTTACAGGAACAAAAAAAGAATTCTGCCAACCCGCATATTTTTGATGGAATTATAGATCTTCCCACAATTTCTCAAATTACGCAAGGAGGCGGCTTATTCGACACCCAAAAAGTTATATTCGTTGAGAATTTTTTTTCGAAAAATAAACCAAGCAATCCCGAAACAAAAAATGTTATAGAATACATAAACGAAAATGAGCAAAAATTAAACATTTCTTTTTGGGAACCAAATATCCTTCAAAAAAAATCTTTATCTCTTTTTAATAAAGCAACTGTCAAAATGTTTAAAATTCCCCAAACCATATTTTTATTTTTGGATAACCTGCGGCCTTCGGAATATAAAAATATGATTAATCTATTTCACAACGCATTAAAAAATACGCTTGAAGAAATTATTTTTTTTATGATGCAAAGACAATTTAGATTGTTAATTGCAATTTCCGATGAAAAAAATATTGATTCAATAGACGAAGTTACGCGCTTAGCGCCCTGGCAAAAAAGTAAACTGGAAAGACAAGCAAGTTTTTTTCAATCCGATAAACTCAAAACTACATATAAAAAACTTTACCAAATAGAACTGGCGCAAAAAACAGGCGCCTTACCGTATTCTTTGATTTGCGCAATTGACTTTTTACTGGCTGATTTGTAATATAGTTAAGTGAATATAAACCCAAATATATTTAAAGGCTACGACATAAGGGCTATTTATCCAACCGATATCAACGAAGAAAATATTGTCCCAATTGTCAGGGCAATTTATACTTTTCTTATAAAAGATTACAAGAAAAGCGAACCTTTTACTTTAGTCGTTGGCACAGACATGAGGACATCCTCGCCTTCTCTTACCAAAGTTGCAATTAAAACATTATTGGATTTGGGAGCGAGGATAATTGATGTTGGCATTGTTTCTACGCCCACTTTCTATTTTGCCGTATCTCACTACGGATATGACGCAGGAATTCAAATTACCGCTTCCCACAATCCGAAAGAATGGAATGGGATTAAAATTGTTAAAAAAGGAGACAAGGGTTTGATAAAAATAGGAAAACCAACAGGAATTGAGGAAATAAAAGAAATGGCAATTAAAGAAAAAAGTATCCGGTCCTCAAACGTAGGTTCCTTAGTTAAAAAAGAGAACATATTAGAAGATGAGGTTGATAACGCCATCAAAATAGTCGGCAATCCAAACATCAAAAAATTCAAAATAGTCGCGGATGCTGCAAACGCCATGGGATCGCAGTATATATCCGCATTGTTTAAAAAAATTGAAGCAGATTTAGTAAAAATGAATTTCGAACTGGATGGAACTTTTCCCGCCCATCAGCCGGATCCCTTGCAAAAAGAAACTCTTGTTGACTTGCAAAAAAAAGTAATAAGTGAGAAAGCGGATTTAGGCCTTGCTCCGGACGGAGACGGAGACAGATTGTTTTTTATTGACGAAAAAGGAAATGTTGTTCCACCAACGATCATTACGTCTATTGTCGCAAAGGATCTTTTGACAAAAAACCCGGGAGAAAGAGTGCTTGTTGATATACGATATATTTTAACCCCCATTAAAATTATTGAAGAAAATGCCGGAAAGGTTGGAATTACCAAAGTGGGACATGCATATATAACAGAAGAAATGAACAAAAATGGAGGGATTTTTGCGGGAGAGTCTTCGGGACATTATTTTTTCAGAGATACAGGAAACGCCGAATCTCAAATTCCAATAATTTTAACTGTGCTCAAAGTTTTAACTGCTAAAAACATTGCATTTTCAAAACTTGCTGATGAATACAAAAGAAGCTATGAATCCGGGGAAATTAATTTTAAGGTTGCCAACTCGGACAAAATACTTGAATCCATTAAAGAGAAGTACAAGGATGGAGAAGTTGAGACAATGGACGGGGTTGCTGTAAGTTTTCCAAATTTTAGATTTTCAGTAAGAACATCAAATACCGAGCCGCTTTTAAGGCTCAATGTAGAAGCATTAGACAAAAAAACAATGGAGACAAAAAGGGACGAACTTGTAAACTTTATAAATCTCGTAGGGAACTGAATATGCTAAAAAATTCTGATTTAATAATATCGCTTTCTAATATCGGACACGACGATAAAGATTTGGTTGGAGAAAAAGCTGCGGGTTTTGGGGAAATGTTAAAGCATGGATTCCCTTTACCCGACGGGTTTGTTATTACTCAAAACGCCTATCATCAATTTGCAATAAAACATAAACTCCCTGACGAACTTATAAAGGAAATTTTTAGAGCCTACAAGCGATTGGAACATTCATTGAAAGACGCAACCATAGAAATCATTCCGGGCTTAAAAGAAAAAGATATTCTGACTGTTAAAGGAGAAGCGGTCTTTGTTGAAAAAATTAAATCCATTTGGGCTCACAACCCATCCCCTATTGTTGTTCGTAAAATTCCCCAAACATCCAATTTGGGAGTTATGTTTACCATAAATCCAACTCACAACGATAAAACAAAAATTGCCATTTATGAAAAAGGCTCTGGTAACCACTACGAGGTGTTAAAAAGGAATCTTAAGATTACATTTAAAGCTGTTCACAAAGGCACAAATCAAAATTTAACAGATAAACAGATAATAAAAATTGCCTCATTGGGCAAAAAACTTCAGCAATTTTTTTATTTCCCTCAAGAAGTCCATTTTGCTATCGAAAGAAAAAAGATTTTCATAACCAAAACAAAACAAATTAACCATGTAATTTCTCCCCCCCTGATTGAAAAAATTCCTACCTTAAACCCGATTCATGGTAAGCCGCGAGTGATTGTTCAAAAGCTGAAAAGCTCAAGACCTCATAGTAAAATAAATAATAGAAAGGTCTTAATTAAGGGTAATTCTATTTACCCCGGAATCGCAACAGGACATCTGCGAATAATACAAAACTTGCAGGATATTAACAAAGTATTACGTGGTGAAGTTGTAGTTATTCCTTACCATGATATAGTTATGCATCCAATTGTAAAAGCCGGGGCAATTGTTGCTACGGATGAAAAACTGTACGAGCTGCCACATTTGACACTTGGTCCATATTTTTCCGGCAAACCTACGGTAATAACAAGGCCAGAGGCTGCCAAAATACTAAGAGATGGAACAGTTGTTACGGTAAATGGTAAAAATGGCGAAGTTTATACGGGCTCACAATGGCAATAAATATGGCACACTTAATTTTAATACGTCATGGAGAATCTCTTTGGAATGCTAAGGGCGTGTGGACAGGACTGACAGATATATCCCTTAGCGAAAAAGGCAAAGAAGAAGCAAGGACTGCGGGAGCGTCGTTGAAAAACACAAAGATAGATATTGCTTTCACATCTGCGCTAAAGAGAGCAAAAGAAACACTGTCTGAAATAAAAAAAACATTAAACCTCAATTCTCTTCCAACAATCGAAAGCAAAGCGCTTAACGAAAGAGATTATGGGTATTTAACGGGGAAAAATAAATGGGAAATAGAAAAAGAAGTTGGAGATAAGATGTTTCTTAAGATAAGACGTGGCTGGAATACTCCGATTAAAAACGGCGAGACTCTGAAAGATGTTTATGAAAGAGTAGTCCCCTATTATCAGACAGTTATTTCGCCAAAATTAAAAGATGGAAAAAACGTTCTAATTGTAGCCCACGGAAACTCATTGCGAGCATTGGTTAAGTATCTTGAAAACATTTCAGACCATGGTGTCGAAACCCTTGAAATCGCAACAGGAGAAATTTATGTTTACGAGGCTAATATTAACGGAACGATTATTTCAAAAAAGAAAATTGGAGCCTACCGATGAAAAAGAATTACAAACTCCCCTTTTGGAGTTACTTTGGTGAAATGAGCGATGGATTCTGAGAGTTTTTCGCGCCTTACTTCTTCGTGGATTTTGGTAAGTTCGCGGCATACTACAATATCAACATCTCCGAATATTTCTTTTGTATCTGATAGTGTTTGAATCAATCTGTGGGGAGATTCAAAAAAGATAATGGTTGGATGAATTTGTTTCAATGTTTCAAAACATTTAAGTTCATTCAGAATGTTTTTTCTTTTCCCCGATTTCTTTGGAAGATAGCCTAAAAACAAAAATTTATCGGTTGGCAGGCCCGAAACAACAAGAGCGGAAATTACAGAGGATGGTCCGGGAATCGATTCTACTTTAATACCCTGCGCTATACACTCCCGAACGAGCTTAAACCCAGGATCAGAAATAGTAGGTGTTCCGGCATCGGACACTAAAGCAACATCTACTCCATTAATCAAAGCGTTTAGAATTTGGGGGATCCTTTGAGTTTCGTTTTGTTCGTAATAAGAAAGAAGTGTCGGCCTCGCCTTTTTCATGTCATGCTGAACTCGCTCGCCTCGCTGAGTCGAAGCGGGTTTCAGCATCTCGGCTGAAGACGCATTTGAAACGGCGAAACGAGATCCTGAACTTGGTTCAGGATGACGAGAAAGAAGTAATCCTGTGTGTCTTGTGTCTTCACAGGCAATAATTTTTACTTTAGTCAAAACGTCAACTGCCCTAAAGCTTAAATCTTGTAAATTACCAATTGGTGTTGACACAATATAAAGCGTGCCAAAAGACATAACAGACTATGAAAAAAATTTAATGACAATAAAACCACCTATCAAAAGTGCCATAAACGCGAATGATAAAATATCAAAATATCTTTCTATTACATCTGATATCTTTTTGCCAAATATCCTCAAAAGCAAAGCAACAGTAAAAAATCTGCCACCTCTGCCCAACAAAGATCCTATAACAAACTCTGGTATCGAGACATGGAATATTCCACCTGCTATCGTAAACAATTTATAAGGAATTGGTGTGAAAGCTGCTGTAAATACAGCTATAAATGTATTCTCCTCATATTTAACTTGCACGACCTGAAAGAATTTTTCTAGGTGATAAAACGAAATAATATTTTTTCCGACACTTTCATGCAGAAACATCCCAATATAATAACCAAATAATCCTCCTAAAACCGATCCAACTAGAGCAAGTGTTGCAAACAACCACCACTTATACCTGTGAGCAACTGTCATTGCAATAAGCAACACATCGGGCGGAATAGGAAAAAAAGAACTTTCAGCAAAAGCCAAAGAAAAAAGTGAAGCTTTTGCATATTTAGTATGCGACCAATGGAGGGTCCAATCGTAAAGTTTTCGCATTGCTTTGTTTGGCAAAAGAAGAATTCTAATAAAAGGGGACAAATTTTTGGTAATACGCATTACCTATTATTGTAGCACATTAAAATCTTCTAACAAGGCCTACTGCTTTTCCTTGAATAATTAAAGAGGTTGGATAAATTGGTTCCATATTTGCGTTTGCGGGCTTTAACGCGACTCTTCCGTTCTCTTTGTGAAAGCGTTTTAAGGTAGCAAGATTATTATCAACCAATGCTACCACTATATCGCCATTTGCCGCATCGTCTGTTTTTTCGATAACAACAAAATCACCATCCAAAATTCCATCATCTATCATCGAATTGCCCTTTACCTGCAAAACATATGCTGTTTTTTTCCCGGTTAACATACTCGCAGACACCTGAAACGTGGCATTAATATCGCTGTGGGGCTCAAGCGGTTTTCCTGCCGCGATATAACCCATTAAAGGAAGTGTGATTGAGGCGGAACTCCCCATCATAGAAAACGTAACATTTTCATCAATAATCTTAAGAACTCTGGTATTGCCGTCAACTTTTTGAATATATCCCTTATCAACCAAAGACCTGATTATTGCGTGTACAGTTGATGGACTTTTATGTCCGGTCGCGCCGGCCATCTCAACTAGTGTTGGAGAATATCCATACTGCTTCTGAAATTGAGCTATAAACTCTAAAACTTCTCTTTCTTTTTTGTATAACACTCCGGCCATATATTTTGTATCTATATATTTTATACGAAAATTTCGAGTAATTTGTCAATAGGACGAAGATAAGCAAAGTATGTCATTATGTTACAATACGCTTATGGACTTTAAATTAGTATCGGGTTTTAAGCCGACAGGAGATCAACCACAGGCAATTACGAAACTTACCCATAATCTTAAAAATGCTGCCGAACATCAGGTGCTTGTTGGCGTTACAGGATCCGGTAAAACGTTTACCATGGCAAACGTTATTGAAAAGATTCAAAGACCGACCTTAGTTATTTCTCACAATAAAACTCTCGCTGCCCAACTTTATCAGGAATTCCGGGATTTTTTCCCAAACAACGCTGTTTCGTACTTTGTCTCCTATTACGATTATTATCAGCCCGAAGCTTATGTTCCGCAGACCGATACATATATCGAAAAGGAGGTTGAAATAAATGAGGAGATAGATAAATTACGTCTTTCCGCGACAACCAATCTATTAACAAGAAAAGACGTTATTGTTGTCGCGTCCGTTTCCTGCATTTACAATTTGGGTTCGCCTGTTGAGTATGGAAAATTTGTTCTGGAATTAAAACCCGGTATAAAAATAGAACAGGAATCGATTATAAATCGCCTGGCAGATCTGCAATACGAAAGAAACGAATACAGTTTTGAACGCGGAAGCTTTAGGATAAGAGGAGAAACTATCGACTTATTCCCTGCTTATATAGATTTTGGGATACGGATTGAATCCTCAAACGGACACATAAAACAAATTATACAATTTGATCCACTAACAGGAGATAAGATTTCCGATCTGAATAGCACTGTTATTTATCCTGCAAAACATTACATGACAGACCCCAAAACCTATAAAGATGTCTTCCCAAAAATAAAAGAAGACTTATCAATACAAGTAAAGAAACTAAAAAATTCAGGAAAACTAATAGAAGCGCAAAGAATTCAACAGCGCACTGCTTTTGATCTGGAAATGATTCAGGAAGTCGGCTATGTCAATGGTATTGAAAATTACTCAAGATATTTTGACGGAAGATCTCCAGGAGAGCCTCCCTTTACATTATTAGATTACCTTAAACACTCTTCAAAAGATTTTTTGTGCATTATGGACGAATCGCACATGACAGTTCCGCAATTACGAGGTATGTACAACGGCGACAGGGCAAGAAAAGAAACGCTGATAAATTATGGATTCAGACTTCCATCCGCTCTGGACAACAGACCGCTTAAATTCGACGAGTTAATGAGACGCTTAAATCAGATAATTTATGTTAGCGCAACTCCCAATGACTACGAACTCTCTTTAGCCGGGCAAACCCATGTTTCCGAACAGCTAATCCGTCCAACAGGACTTGTTGATCCGCAAGTTGTGATAAAACCAACAAGAGGACAGATTGATGATCTTATTTTGGAAATTAAAAAACGGGTTGAAAAAAAGCAACGCGTTTTGGTAACTACTCTTACCAAACGCATGGCAGAGGAACTATCTAATTATCTTGAGGAACGCGGTATTAAAATCGCTTATCTTCACTCAGACATAGAAACACTGGACAGACAAGACGTTTTGGATAAATTAAGAGCAGGAGAATATGATGTATTGGTTGGAATTAATTTGTTAAGAGAAGGGCTTGATTTACCGGAGGTTTCTCTTGTTGCCATTCTTGACGCGGATAAAGAAGGATTCTTGCGAAGCAAAGCATCTTTGATTCAAACCATGGGACGGGCAGCTCGAAATGTTGATTCGCAAGTAATTATGTACGCGGATACAAAAACAAAATCTATGGATGAAGCGATTAAAGAGGTAAATCGAAGAAGAGAAATCCAGCTTGCATACAATAAAAAGCATCACATAACGCCAAAAAGCATTGAAAAAACAATACGAGCAAGGCTTGTTGAAAAAGGAGTAGACAAAAATTCCGATTATTATTGGAAATTAGAGAATAAAGACATTTTACTTGCGGATGAAAAAGAGGCACTAATAAAAAAATTGCGGAAAGAAATGCTCGAAGCGGCGAAAAGATTTGACTTTGAAACCGCAGCCATCCTCAGAGACAGGATAAAAACATTAAGGGTTAGTTAGCTTCGCAAGGTGAGACCTTGCAAGGCTAAAATCCGCTGATATTTTTGGTAAGTTCAATGGACTTAACATCATTTCCGGAAAGAATAACGGATACTGCGTCTATTCTTAAACTTTCCGGAAGATTACGATGAGTCATTTTATAATACTGAGCAGTTTTTATTAAAGATTTTAATTTCCAATAATTGATTGCTTCAAGCGGGCTGCCAAAACTATTTGATGTTCGTGTTTTTACCTCAATAAAAACAAGGGTATTTTCGTGAATGGCAACAATATCTATCTCGCCATAACCTTTCCTGAAATTCCTTTCCACAATTTTGTAGCCGTTTTTCCGAAGATATTCGCAGGCCTTATCCTCCCCAAGTGAAGCAATGGGATTGGCTATCCTCATTTAGTATTTCGCAGATAATATAACTTTGCGCGTCTTACTCTTTTTTTTGAGTGCTTTTTTACTTCAACTTTATCTACATTGGGAGATTTGATTGGCCAGATTTTTTCAACTGCTATATCCCCAACCTTTTTCCGAACCGTAAAAGTCTTATTCTCGTCTCTTCCTTTTATACCCAAGACTATTCCCTCAAAAGCCTGTAAGCGGAACTTTTCTCCCTCTTTTACCTTTTCAAAAACTCTAACTGTATCCCCCGGTACAAAATTTATTGTCTGAATCATTATGCTATATTATATCAAACCTTTATTCATATTTCCATCCCAATTCTTTCTTAATGATTTTAACTGTTTTTCCGTATTCTTCTTTTGTTAACTGGTTGTTCAGGATACAGTATTTTTTGTTACTTAATCCAACACATCCGAAACAGTCAGAGCAATTCGTCAGATAAGATGAGTAATAACAATTAGTGCAATTATCACCTCTGAACAAATATGCACTATGGTAATTGTGTGTGGACTCAATTAATTCATAACATAGTTCTGTTGATCCCTTATCGCTGCCGGAAGTATACATATCCCAAGATTTCTTGAGAATTCCGGCTTCAAAAGTGTACCCGCAATCTTCAAGCAAAACTCCATAAAAACACCAGAAACTATTTTTTGAATCATAAATTCCATCTCCATATGGGCAATTTTCGGAGTTAGACTGCTGACTTGCCGGATGTGGAATTTTCTTTTTTAGCTCCTGCATCATTTGCATAATCTTTTCCGGACTTTCCTTTTTTAATTCTGCAAGCTTTTTATAATACTCTTCTTTACTATACTGTTTGTTAAAAATACAGTATTGTTTATGAGTTAACCCAACGCAGCCAAAACAATCAACACATGATATGCAAAGAGCGCTAAAATGGCAATCCCTGCAATTATTACAACTTAATAAATATGTTGAGCTATAGCATTTGTTACAATCTGCGCATTCATAACATAATTCACACTCAAGAACCAACCGGCAATCAACAAGATTTTTACCCCAGCATGCTACGCAATAAACGCTGTTCTGTAAGTTAAATGAATCAAAACAATAATAACAGTTTTTGCTTTGATATATGTAATCAATGTGCTCACAGTTCTCTGTTTCGAACTCTATCACTGCGGGAACCGGTACGGATTGTTTTAGAAGATTGTATTTATCAAGGAAAGTCATTTTATTCTGCTTTCGTAAGATCAACTGTGTTTCGGAATTCTTTGTAACAGTCAAGGCAGTACACGATTAATCCTTTTTTCGGATTGTGTGTTGTAACCATATCTTTTTTGCATTTAGCACACGGGTATTTGTAAAACCTTCTTTCATTTCGCATGGACTCTCTGATTTCCTGCCTGCAGGTTGGACAATTAAGAGGCTCCGGCAAGCCCATTTCTTCATAAAATGCCAACTCTTGTTTGATTAGTTTAAAACTATTGTTACATCGTTTACATGTCTTTTGCATAAGTGATCCTTTTTCAGTTTACCAACGGTTCTTCGAATACATCATCGCTTGAGTAGGATGTTTTTTCTTTTGCTATATGTGTCATTGTTTCTTTATTCTCTCCAAATAACTCTTTTTCAACATCCTTTTTGGATATCGCGTACTCTTTTCTTGAATAAGCTATTATTTCTTCATCGAAATTTTCCTTTGGCTCAGGAACATCCAATGTTACCGCGGAAAATGGTTCGGATGTTTTGCCATCTATTGAAAGCTTAACGCACATTTCCCGCATGTCAAGACCAATTAAGTCATCAGGCGTAAATTGCGGTGCAAATTCTTTGCTTAAAAAATGCGCATCTTCAGATCCAACCCTAAAACAGATAAGAGATCCGACATTGCCAAAAGCTGTTTTTCTAATACTATCGGTTAATTGGTCTATGTATTGGTGGGCAATTGTCAGGGATAAATTAAATTTTCTGGCTTCCGATAATATTTGGTTAAACGATTCGGTTGCAAAATTTTGGAATTCATCAACATACAGGTAAAACTCCCTTCTTTCACTTTCTCTTATATTAACTCTTGCCATTGCAGCCTCCTGAATTTTTGTAATAATCATAGATCCCAAAAGTGACGCGTTATCCTCTCCCAATTTTCCTTTTGCCAGATTTATAATAATTATCTTGCCTGAATTCATTGACTTATAAAAATCAATGCGCGATTTTTTTTGGCCTACAACATTTCTAATATAATCATTGGACAAAAATTGTCCGATTTGATTGATAATCGGGATAATTGCTTCGTTATCAAATTTTTCGTTCCATGAAGAAAACTCATGCGTCCAGAAATTCTTAACAACCGGATCTTCAATTCTTTTTATAACGCTTTGTCTGAATGTTATATCTGTCAGAAGCTTAACAATATCCAAAATTGTTGCGTTTCCTGCTTCAATAAGAGCAAGTACGGTAAATCTTAACACATGCTCCAGCCTATTTGTCCAATTCGAAGCAAAAAGTTTTTTAAATATAGAAACAAACCCTGTTACAACCTGATGTTTGTCTTCGGGCGTAAAACATTCCAGAGGATTAAAACCAATTGGATATTCCGAATCGCTTGGGTTAAAGTAAATTACGTCTTCAATCCGCCTTTTTGGGATAAATCGCAAAATATCTGTTGCTAAATCTCCATGCGCGTCAATTACACAAAAACCTTTATCCTGATAAGTATCGGAAAGCGTCAAAAGCTCTATAAGACGGCTTTTCCCCATACCGGTTTTCCCGATTATATATAAATGCTTACTTCTATCAATTCTTTTGACCCCAAACTGTAATTTATTACCCTTGGACCATGTGTTGGCAAAAACAGAAACATTGGGTGTGGTTATAAATTCCGCGATTGGAAGCGCTTTTGGCGGTTCAATTCTTTTTGATTTTACATGTTCGGTTGTCTTAATATTGGTACCGGAATTTGGAAAATGAAAAATAGTTGCCAATTCTTGCGCATTTAAAATCATTTTCTTGCGTGTAAGCATACGGTTGGAAAAATTATAAATACCTTCTTCCTGACTTTTATTTATTTTTTTAAATTTATTTATATCGTTATTGCCAACGGAATTACTAAACTTTTCAAGAGCTCTTTCTGTTAAAACAACGTTTTCCTGTAATTCGCTATCTTCCTTTGCATATGCGAATACGCGAAAGTTGGAAAAAAAGAGCTTTTTGCCAATGAATTTATTTTGAATTTCTTCCGAGTAATCTACATGCTCAAGCGTCAAAAACGGTTTCTCAAGAAAAAGTTTAATCTTATTTAATGCAACAGTTATAAAAGAGAAGTTTTGCCGTAAAAACTGTTTCCCCCAGGATTCGGAAAATGGTAATAATACTAACTGCAACACAACGCCTTCGTTAAAATGTTCAAGCTTTGAAGATACGGCCGCGAGCATCAAATAGGGGTCCGCTTCTTCCGAAAATCCTGTTTTTAATGGAAAATAATTTGAACGTTTCAAGCCATACTCCAAATATACGGAGTTTCCGCTCCTAACATCTTCCATTTCTGTTTCTATTACCTCGGTTTCCGGAAATTGCGCGTAGAAAAGGCTTTTTACAATAGGAACAAGTGCTGTATTAAGGACTATGCGATAGTGAAGATAGTTTTCTTTAAGAATCAGTTCAAAACTTACTGTCTTTTCGATCTTGTTTAACTCTCTTTTGTCTTTAACGAATTTATGTAAATCTGTAAAAAAAGCCTTAAATTTTTCAAAAGAATTCTCAACAGCCTTTGGGGTTTTGATAATTAATACTGTCTTTTCTGGATCGAGAGCATCCATTTTAAATATTATAGACCATCATTCTACGCGGCGCAAGCTTTGATAAAACCCAGGAAGATTGGGTGCGGATGAAGAGGTCTGCTTTTGTATTCAGGATGTCCCTGTGTACCTAAGTAAAAGGGATGGATAGTTTTTGACAATTCAATTATTTCAACAAGATTCTCGCTAACAGACCTTGCGGAAATAACAAGCCCTTTAGCTTCAAAATCTTTTGTGTATTTGTTGTTAAATTCAAACCTGTGTCTGTGTCTCTCGCTCGTTCTCGATGTTTTGTAAAGATCGAAAGCTATAGTATTTTTTTGAACTTTTGCTTCCCAGCCTCCAAGTCTCATTGTTCCGCCATACGCTCTTTTTTCCATAAATTCTTTTTGCTTTTCTATAAGGTGAATTACCGGATATTTTGTTTTTGGATCGTTTTCCGTAGAATTGGCTCCCTTATAACCCAATACGTCCCGGGCAAAAGCAACTACCGCCAGTTGCATACCGTAACAAAGCCCTAAATACGGAATATTATTAATCCTTGCATATGACGCGGCCTTAATCATCCCCTCTGTTCCTCTTTCTCCCCAACCAATAGGAACAATAACGCCGTCCGGTTCTCCAATCAGACCTACTCCAATTTTGCTGACTTTTTCCGCGTCAATCCAGCGCGTTTTAACACTTACGCCTAAGCTCCAGCATGCATGATCAATCGCGTCAAAAAGCGCGGCGTATGAATCCCGCAATTGATAATCTCCCGTACCAAAATATTTGCCGACAATCGCGATTTCTACTTGTTTTTTACCCTGCTTCTTAATTTTCAGCAACAATTCTTCCCATTCTTTAACATGGGATTCTTTTATTGGCAAATGCAGCTTTTTTAGAATTTTTTTGTCTAAGTCTTGTTTGCGTAAAATTAAAGGAATTTCATAAACAGACGTTAAGTCCGGATTTGAAATAATGTCTTCCGGACGCATATTGCAAAAAAGCGCAAATCTGTCTCTTCTTCTCTGGTCCAAATATTTTTCAGATCTTGCGATTATAAAATCCGGTTGTATACCCATTGAGTTTAGCGTTCTGACTGAAAGTTGCGTTGGTTTTGTTTTGGGTTCCCCTAAGTGCGATGGCGTTGGAACATAGCTTACATGAATATGTAAAACATCGCCGGGATTTTTCAAAGTCATTATTCTAGATGCTTCGTAATAAAATATGTTTTGATACTCACCTGCTGTTCCGCCTAATTCTATTATTATAAAGTCAGCGTTTTTTTTCTGTCCTAAGCCTACAATACGTTTTATAATCTCATCCGTTATGTGAGGAATTGCTTCAACATCTTCTCCGTTATATTCAAAGCGTCTTTCCCTGTCAATTACTGTTTTGTAAATCTGTCCCATGGTGACAAAGTTATCTTTTCCCATGTCTTCATTTAGAAACTTTTCGTAACTACCAATGTCCATGTCTGCCTCAGTGCCGTCTTCGCACAAAAATGGATCCCCGTGTTCAATTGGGTTAATTGTTCCCGCATCCATGTTAAGATAATTTTCAAATTTGATCGGAGCTACCTTGTACCCTGCAGATTTGAGAAGAAAAGCTATAGAGGCAACAGTTGTGCCTTTTCCGATTCCGGATATTACTCCACCCGAAACAAAAATATATTTAGCGTGCACGACTTATATTATCAAAACAAAATCCTCCCGTCAACTGGTAAAAGAGCTGGTAAAAGAGCGGGATACGAGAATCGAACTCGCATCTCTACCTTGGGAAGGTAGCATACTGCCACTGTACTAATCCCGCGTATATGTTCTATGCTACCATATTCTACCCATTACTCGCTAAACAACACTGGTAATTTATATGTTTATCGCGGGATTGTGAGTTTGTTACCTGAAAAAATTATATCCGGGTTACTTAGGTTATTTGCTTTAGCTATTTCAACAAAACGATAACCGTCGCTATATGCTCTTACCGCAATGTCCCAAAGATTATCTCCTGATACAACGGTGTACGAATTACCTTTGATCGCATTCGCTGAAGGCGCTTCCGAAACTTTCTCTTCCTGCTGCGCAGTCGCAACTATTATTGGTTTAACATCGGGAATTGTAAGTTTGACGCCCGCGTGCACAATGCCTGGATTTGCTAGATTGTTTGCTTTTGCGATATCAACCCAATTATATCCTGATTTATAAATTTTTTCAGATATACTCCAGAGATTGTCTCCCGCAACAACAGTATACGTTTTAGGAAGACCTAAACTCTTTGGGCTATCGGTTTGTTCTTGTGTTGCAGCATCGTCTTTTACCGAACTAGTTTGCTGAAGGTTTACTTTATTTTTTGCAAAAGAAAAAACAATAAAACCTACTACAACTACCACGACCATTCCTAACAGCAAGCTCATGTATGAATCTCCCCATGATATTTTCTTAGGTGTTACTTCTAAATTTATGGATTTTGTTTTTGCCACTATAATCTCCTTTCCAGGCAGAAGTATTGAGTTTTTGGGCGGAGCACATGGATCTTGAACCAGTGCGACGCCCTGAGCTAGTCTAATTGGGCGGGGTGAACGGGACTCGAACCCGCGACCTCTTCCGTGACAGGGAAGCGCTCTAGCCAACTGAGCTACCACCCCAAACCTTCAGTATCCTAACAAATTATTGCAATAGAGTCAACCCTTCGGCGTTGCTCAGGGTTGATGTTGAGTCTTGCCGAAACATCAATGCTTTGATATGCTCATTTTGACCATGACTAATTTAGAAATTGCAAAATTACTTAGAAATGTGGCTGCTTCGTATGAGATCAAAGACGAGAATAAATTCCGCTTTCAAATTATAGCTTACAAAAAGGCTGCAGATGCAATCCAAAATTCTTCATCTGAAGTTAAGGATTTATTTAAAGAAAAAAAACTATCTTCCCTCCCCGGAGTAGGCCCTTCAATCTCGTCTCATCTTGAAGAACTTTTAAAAACAGGTAAAGTCAAACATTTCGAATGGGTAATGCAAGGAATTCCAAAAACGGTATTTCCGCTTCTGGATGTGCCTACGGTCGGACCGAAAAAAGCGTTTAGATTAACTACAGAGCTTTCTTTAAAAAATCCGGAAACTGCTGTTAATGACCTTAAAATTGCTGCTGTGCAAGGTAAAATTGCCAAAATTGAGGGTTTTGGAGAAAAATCCCAAGCTGACATTCTCCGGGCTATTTCGGATTTCTTTTTAGGCAAGGGCAAAACAACTAGGATGGCCCTCCCATACGCTTTTGAAATCGCGGAAAAGCTTGTTTCATACTTAAAAACCCACCCTTCGGTTATTCAGGCTATTCAACTGGGTAGCTTGCGCAGGATGATGCCAACTGTTGGAGATATTGACATTGCTGTAGCCACTTCCGATCCTAAATCAGCAATTATGCATTTTATTAATTACCCATACAAGGAGAGAATTATCGAACAAGGCCAGGAATCAGCCTCAATTCTCCTCTCAAATGGGAAACAAATTGACCTTATGACCCAGCCTCCAAAAAAATTCGGAGCCCTGCTCCAACACTTTACCGGAAGCAAGAACCACAATATCAAGCTTAGAGAATACGCTCTCTCAAAACGCTTATCGTTATCCGAACATGGAATCAAAAAGGAAATTGCGAATGACGAATGGAAAATGAAAAATTATTCCAAAGAAGAAGATTTTTATAAGGCTTTAGGCATGGATTGGATTCCGCCGGAATTAAGAGAAGACACAGGCGAAGTAGAATTAGCTATAAAACATAAACTCCCGAAACTTGTTGAGCTACCAGATGTCAAAGGAGATCTTCACATTCATTCTAACTTCCCAATTGATCCCAGCCATGATCTAGGAAAAAATTCAATGAAAGAAATGGTAGCACGGGCAGAAGAATTAAAATACGAGTACCTTGGGTTTTCCGAACATAACCCAAGTATTTCTAAACATACAAAAGGTGAAATTTACAACTTAATATCAAGAAGAAACGCTCACATTGAACAAATAAAATCGCATATAAAAAATGTTCGAATAATTAAATTGCTTGAAATCGATATTTTAGTCAATGGTTCTCTTGCTGTTGATAATAAATCTCTCGAATTGTTAGATGGCGCTATTGTCTCTATTCACAGTTCTTTTGGCATGAATAAAGAGTCTATGACTAAAAGAGTTCTTCAAGGACTATCACATCCCAAAGCGAAAATTTTAGCCCACCCGACGGGAAGAATGTTAAACCAGCGTCCCGGTTATGATCTTAATTTTGAGAAAATTTTTGATTTTTGTAAAAAATATAAGAAAGCTTTGGAGATCAACAGCTGGCCGGAAAGACTTGACCTTCCGGACTCAATCATTAAACAAGCCGTACAAAACGAAGTTAAACTGATAATTAATACCGATAGCCACTCGGTTTCGGAAATGAATTTAATGAGATACGGCGTTGCAATGGCAAGAAGAGGCTGGGCAAAAAAAAGTGACATTTTAAATACATTAGGGTATAATGAATTTATTAAATGGTTGAAGGGAGGTGAATTGTAAATGGATATTACTACGTTAATCATAATTGCAGTTGTAGTGGTTGCGGTTTTGTATGTTTGGTCTGTTTACAATGGTTTAGCAACCGGTAAAGTCCGTATAAAGGAAGCCTTCTCGGGCATTGATGTCCAACTTAAAAGACGGGTTGACCTAGTCCCTAATCTTGTAGAGACAGTTAAAGGATACGCAAAACACGAAAAAGATCTTTTGGAAAAAGTGACAGAAGCGCGAACTTCCTTAATGAAAGCGACCACTCCTCATGACAAAGCGCAATCTGATAATATGTTATCCGGTGCTTTGAAAAGTTTATTCGCAGTTTCGGAGAACTATCCCGACTTAAAAGCTTCTCAAAACTTTCTAAACTTGCAAGAAGAATTATCCGATATAGAAGCGAAGGTTGCTTACGCAAGACAATTTTACAATACGAATGTAAGAGACTATAATGCGACTCTTGCAAATTTTCCAAGTGGAGCTATTGGCCGGTCATTCGGCTTTAAAGAGCAAGAGTTTTTCGAAGCAGAAGAAGCCGAAAGAAAGAACGTCAAGGTAACGTTTTGATAAACGGGAAATTGTTAATATTGCTTCATTGTTGAATTGCTTAGGATTATATTTGATAGTTTAACAATTTAGCAATGTAACAATCGAACAATTTAT
>Ga0209542_10004293_pt1 | contig 29433 bp, 27 predicted proteins | sample RifCSPhighO2_01_FD_184028 | JGI IMG/M metagenome (GOLD analysis project Ga0209542, IMG submission 184028) | Soil microbial communities from Rifle, Colorado - Rifle CSP2_plank highO2_0.1 (SPAdes) (version 2) | ecosystem: Environmental > Terrestrial > Deep subsurface > Rock core/Sediment ... | reverse complement strand
TTGTCTATAAATACACCCTGGGCACCGAACATTGTACCTCCGGCAAAGGTGCCATAAGGGGAAGCCTTCTTTTCGGCAAAAGTAGTATCCAGCGTTCGGTAAATCTGGCCATTTATTCCGGAAGCGCTTCCCACGCCTCCTTCTGTAGATGTTGATTCAGACCTGGTCCTGAACTTGGACCATTCATATACTTTGGCAATGGTTTGAGGATCGGCGTCAGTGATGTCTCCCGAGATGACAGCTTTATAGTTTTTATCTCCGCCTCCATCTCCAATATCTTTGGGAACTGTAAGTTGGTTGGTGTCAATGACGAAAGCGGTTGCATCAGTAAGTGTCGCACCGGACGTAGCGCCAGTGATAGTTAAATCACCAGTTGTAAAAGCTGTCGCATTGTTTTTTTGTATATACATGACAAAACCATCTAATTCCATAAAGAAGCCTGTTGCGCTGGAGCCGGATTGTGTTACCACTTCGCCAACAATGAATGTACCGGCACCACCATCACCAGTAATTTTTTGGTCAATGGTCATAATTTTAATATCCGTGCTGTAGCCTGCAACTACGTCATTTGTGGAGTCAAAGCCACCTACCTCATTAACGCTAAAAGTCTTGCCGGATACTTTTCCGGTGCAAGCATCATCGTCTGCAAATTGTGTTCCGGATTTTAGCGCATAAGTGACGGTTCCGGTTGCTCCCGCATCTCCTGTTTGAGCAGTGACGATTCCAAATTTTAAAACTCCGGCAGTAGTGGCTGTAAATTCCTCTCCAACCAGAAGGGTTGCAGCACTACCTGCATCGTAGGCAAATACATATTGACCCGTGGCATTATCCGAATCATTGGCAGTGTTTAAAGGTACGGCCACAAATCCTCCGGTAGTGTTGGTAAATTCGAAATGATCGTAAGTTCTTAAATATTCTCTTCCGAATACCGTTACAACACCGCTATTGATCAGTTGACCCAGGGTATTAACAGTAGGATCAATATAGCGGGTGTCGGTTTTTGTTTTGACCTTGACTAAGACATTGATGTTTCCTTCAAGCCAATCCTGCCTTAAAACTAGACCATTCTGCTCAACATAGAGATTAGGTTGGGGAGTCTTTTGAGTGGTATCATACAAAAATCCCTGGTTGGTAATATCGGCAATAGTACCCAGGGTTTGGATGTTGGCAAAAATATTGGCGTTGGCACTATCCTTTAAAGATCCTGATTCCAGAAATCTCATAGAAAGATCAGGTATTTGCCAGCTGTTGATCATTGTATATGCCTGATCTTTAACTTGAGCAGACATCGGATCGTTATCATCGAGTTGACCTAGTTCATCAAAAGTATCCTGCAAATAGGTATAGAGAGCGTTAAAGGAGCGGACAATATTTAAAGAGTCAGTAGCAGCATAAATTCCACCCTGAGAGGCTCTTTGTTCTGTGCGGATTCCGCCGGCAGCAGCAGGTATATTAATGGTGGCTGCTGCTAAAACATCAGTTCCAACTTCTACGAGCGCAATGGTTACCCCGCCAACTTGAATAGGCTCTGAAGTTCCAAAATCCCAATCAGTTGGATCTATATCTTGATCTGCCAGAATAATTTTTCCCGTACTGTCGCCATCATCAATAACAGCGAGTACCCGGCCTGTTGCACCAGAAGTTGCGCCCACGACTACATCTCCAACCGAAAATACCTGGCCGGCAACCTGATTATCATAAAATACAACCTGTGTGATTTCCAGAGAAACGTTATCAGACCAATCATTAGTTACGGAGTTGCTGTCTACAATTCTAATTGATCCTGTTGCAGTAACTCCGTAAACTTGCTGGGCAATTCCTACAGCGCCTGCGCCAGTTTCTGCAATCCTGGCACCTTCCGGGATAGCAATCGTCCCGGCATCATAGTGAATAATAACCGAGTCGTTGGTATTGGCTGTACCCGGAATTGCCAGCGTTCCATTTGCCAAGGCTCCGGTAAACGTAGCTCCTGCTACTTCAGCACTATCTGCTACTGCTACATTGGTCTGACCCCCATTGATATCCATGACATCAGCATCTGTCCATGATTGACCACCACCAGCCGTTCCATAAACCGTTCCATCACCAGCAGCCAGTAAGTTATACTCAATTGCCCGTACTAAAAAATTAGCTGTTCCAGCTCCTGCCTCGTCAAGAGTATCGCCCACTTTAAACCCACCGTTGCTAGCAGTAACTTGATCGAATGCAAGAGAATCAAGCACGTCCAGTGGATCATTATTCACAAATTGACCAACGGTATTGGTTAGGGTCAGAGTTCCGGTGGCGCTTGTGCCGCCAAGATCGCTTCCAGTAAGAATCTTAGCAACAGCTCCGGAAGTAGTTCCACGGATATAATTTCCTGCACTGGGTGCAGTTCCTGTATTTGTATCATAACTTAAGACACCATCTATGTGACTTATTATCTTACCTGTAAAATTAATGTCCCAATCGTTTGCAATTGCCATAAGTTATTTATATCTAAACCAAGATTGTATCTTCGATATTTTAAGGGAGAGAAAGAGAACTCTAAAGGAGCTAGTGGTAAACAAAACATATCTGTCTGTTAAGGCAGCTTTGGCAATCATTCTAATTAGTATATTCAAAGTAACATATAAAAAATTAGTTTGTAAAGGGGCAACTTAATAGGGGTTCAACCCCTAGGCTCAATAGAGGGATTTTAACTGTTCAACCTCTTCAGTGTTTCTTTCCCCATCACTATGAAACTTTTTAAGTTCCAGTTCAGTATTAGATAGGTTAGCCTCTGTTACAGGCATGGCCTTAAATCTTCCCTGCATTAAACTGCCTTCTCTTTTATTCTTCTGGTTAAAAAACAGGGTATAAGCATTAATTATCTGCTTCATAAGCTTGGATATGCCGTTTTTATTTTTCTGTTTTAAAATCAGGTGAAAATGAGTGGGCATTAAGGAGTAGCCTAAAAGCTCTACCTCATCAGATAAATTCTTGCTATGAAGCCTTACGGGAACATCAGGGAATTTTTCCAATACTTTTTTAAGAGGGGAAAGGTAAATAAAAAGGTAAGTTTCAAAAAAACGGTAGTCCTTTTCATCCAAAAATACATCTCTTCCCTCAACCCCTCTGTTAAAGACATGATAGGTGGAATCTTCTGTGAAGTTTCTGACTACATATTTGGAAGGCATGCAAGCAGATTAACACACTTTGTCAATGGGTTCAACCCCGTAATTAGAGCTGTCAGTCTGACGACTAATGACTGATAGCTGAAAGCTATTTTAACTTATCCCAGAAGCTGGCTTTTTTGGATTGTTGTTTCCTTGCCGCTACTGCAGTTTGTAAATCATTTTCCAGAAACTGCTTCCCTTGTCCTGAAAGGTGTTCAGTGTCTTCCAATTCTCTCTTTTTCTCTTGAACCTGTTCCTGCAGCTCATTTTGGAGGAATTTTTTCTCTTCAAGGGGTTGCTCTTCAATTACTCCTGAAGGATTAGCTAACTTAGCTGAAGCATAGTCTGCAATTTCCTTATAGGAGGAAAATTCAGTTGTGTTTGATTCTCCGTTACTTATCACAATTAGTTTTAATCTTTGTAGAGCCATATTTTTAGCTATCCCTGTTTGATTTAGTTACTGTGCCAGTTTTTCGAGTAGCATATACTTTGAGTTTTTCCCATGAATTAAATTCTTCTACATTTACTTTCTGGTCGTTTACTTCCAGTAATCTTATTATTAGTGGTTTTTCTTCAGCCATATAAATACTGTATATAACATTTTTGCAAATTGCAACTAGTTAAAACCATATCTTTTGAAATGTTTTTTGCGTTGTTCCTTTACGTCCTCTTCTGCCAATACCACCCGGCCATTTTTCATCCAGACTATATTACCGGAGTTTGGGTTAATGTCTTTAAAAGCACCACAAGAATGACATTGAACGACTTTCTCACCCTCCATTATCACTATTTTGGTTTCAGCTTTGCAAAGAGGACATTTTATCATGGTAAATTTACTATCTCATCTCTTATAAATCTTACACCAACATTTAGCCCAGTTGATTCAATTGTTCCCGTTGTTTTAAAGTTGATATATCCCTTAAGACGGACAACCACATTTATTTCAACATCTCCACCATAGTTGTAAGTTGCATCTGTATATATACCTGAGCCATTGGTAGATCCTTCTGATATCAGGGTTCCGCCGGAAGTCTCAATTCGGACACGGGCGCCACTTACTGCCACGCCACTGGTATTCTTGACTGTTACTGTCAAAGTCACGGTATTATTGACGAGTGTGTAGCCGTGCCAGGCTTGGGTCCCCAGTGGAGCAGTTGTTACAACCGGAGATGCGCCGAATGTGGTTACAGCCCTGATCCAATATTTTGTCGTTCCATTAACATCAGTTGTCGCCCAATCTTCATTATCTATGGGATCGCGGAAGTTAATAGTATAAGTTCCTGCTACAGCTGAAAAAGCACTGGTGTTATCTACAATATCAGATATTGTTGTCCAGGCGCCGTTCCAATACTGCCAGGTAATGGTGATATCTGAATAAGTACCTTTGGTACCTAAAACAAGAGTAACGCCGGTGAAAGTTGAACTGTGACCCAAATATATAGCGTCTCCGGCAGTTGTTGCTTGAATAGGTGGGAGGGCAACATCGCTGGCATCAGTATCATTAATATCAGTTACTTCATCGGTATAGGTAGTTGTATTGGCGTTATAACTTTGGGCGGAGGAGGCTTCAAAAGAAATACCTGTATGTATGTATGTATATGTTCCCGGATTAGAAGTGCCGGTGGCGTTTATTGTAACTGTTCCGGAGGATGCGGAATTCTCAATATCATATGTATTTCCTGAAAAAGTCAAATCATCAAAAGTGTAGCTCCCTGAAGCTGTGATTTTAATGGCTCTATTGCAGTTGATGAATTTGGAGTTGGTGATTGTTGACATTTCAGTGGCTGAGGCAACGATTAAGGCATATGTAGCCGAAATCGGCGTGGCTGTTCTAACATCCTGAAAGGTGCAGCTGTCAATCAAAGCTCCGCCTGTTGTAACAGTTCCGAAGTTGGTAAATGTACAGCCGCGGACTACGCTAGTAGTTGTCAATGCAGCACTAAGCATTTCTGAAAAAGTACAGCCGTAAAGATTTAAAGTTTGATTTGCGGCGCTGGCAGTGAGTGTCCAAATTGAACCTCCAGCAACAGTTGCTGTAAAAGTTGCGCTACTTCCTGTACCACCAGTAACACTAAGCGTTCCTGTAGGGGGAACAGAATAAGCACCTGCTGTTTGCATACGAATTTCGGTAATAACTCCGCTACTTACCGTAATAACCCTAAATTGAGCCGTGATTGTTCCTGTCCCGCCTGTAACAGTTAAGGTATCATTCGCCGTATATCCAGTGCCTCCCGAAACAATAACCGGAGCAATAAGCCGTTGTGTTTCTAAACCAGTTCCTTTGATGGTACAACCATTTGAAGTCAAGCCTCCCGAGTAAGTTCCTAGCGTAACGGTGGTGACATTTGGGGTTGTATTGCCAACCAACTGTATTTCATAAAAGCTGGAGGCGACAGGGAAATCCTGCCAGACTAAAGTTTGCTTAGTATCTGTTAATATACACGGAGCACTTTGTCCGGTGGTGCCAAAAATTAACTTTCCGCCACCAAAGAAAATACCGGCTGATTTGTTAAGAATTCCATATTGGTTGGCGGTAGTTGAGTCTGCCGCATAAATATCTTGGAAAGTTCCTGTACTTCCTGTAATGGTCAATTTAGTTCCATATCTAATAGCATCCCACAGGATATTTTTTGGTTTAAACGAACCAGCTCCAACGCCATTAATAACATTGACCCTGATGCCTATCCTATCGACAGAGGTCATGTCTGCACTACCAATAGTTAAATCTGCAACGCTAGTAGGGTCCACGACATAGCAGACCCATCCGCTCGTGGTATCAATATCATTTCCTGTGAGGAACCATTGTTTCGAGACACCTATGCCATTCCAGGGTACAGTGCCGCTAAGGGTTGTAACGTCGGTTCCGGATGAAATGGAAAGACCAATACCGCCGCGGACACGGGCATCCATGGCGGGGATGGTGATACACTTAATCCAAAAAAATGCATGATTGCCGGTTGTTAGGTCAAGGCTTGCCGATGTAGTAAGATGATCCCAAAACATAGTAGCAGTACCACCACCAGAAGCACGACCACCAATACAGGATAGGGCGGTTGTACTCTGTAGGTACATGTCGCCATCGGTAACTGGGTTAGTAGACCATGTGGCCGTGATTGTCCAGTTGGTGATCACTTCAGCATCGCCGCCAGTGGCATTAAAAAGAGTTTGATCGGATGCAACTGTAATGGCCATAATTAAATATTACCATTTTTAGAAGAACATATTTATCCCCAAAATTCAAGATACAATTATGTTAATTGATTGTATTATTTGGTATAGGATTGTCCTATTTAAAAGATCTTAATGTTTACTTTTGAGTAAATTTAATACTCTCATTTTGATCGGGTTGACAAATCATACTCTTTTAGGTAATAGTAAAATATAGATAATAAAAAAATGATTAAAAAAGAATATCAAGCAAATATATTGGCAGCAAAACCTTTAGATGAGGTTTTTGCATTTACCTCTGATCCTAATAATTTACCTTTGTGGAGTGGTGCATCAGCAGTGGAGATGGTGTCAGAGATGGCTGATCAGGTGGGGAGTGTTTATAAAGTTACTTTTAGTTCTTTTTTTAAAAAATACAGTATTTTGATTGAAATTACAGAATATAATTCTCCAAATTCCTGGGAATTTAAGACTGAAGAAAAGCCTGCCTCAGTCTCAAAGTACACATTTGAAGAGGTAGAGGGTGAGACAAAGATAACTCTCAATCTTACAGAAGATCAGGAATCAGAATCTCTTATATCTGATATATCAATCAAGCGTAAATTGGACAATCTTTTAATCAATCTTAAAAAATATTTAGAAAAATGAACCCTGTAATGAAGGTTCAACCCCTAAATCCTCATGGGTTTAGGGATTTTGCTTGAATCTGCGGAGGAATAATCCTAAGAATATAAAACTAAAGCTCAGACCTGCTACTAAGACTGTGGTTGGTAAAAGTTGCTGGGATTTAGTTAAACCAAATCCTTCTTTGACAGCTATTAAAATAACCCAACTCTGGCTATCTATGGATAAGGCTTCTTTGGTGTATAGTCCGGGTTTTGTTTGAGTTTGAGAAATTTTGTAGCTGGGATCATGGTCATACAATAAACTATCACCAGAAAGATTCTCACTTTCATATATTTCAAAGTCAACTTCTGGGAAAAGATCTATCTCACCGTAAGCAGCCTTGAATATCGCATCTCCTCTAAAAACAGGGTATACAAATCCTTTAATATTGGCTTTTCGCTCATTTGGATTGTTTAAGTCTGTACCATTTTTGTAAACAGGGATCAAAAAACTAAACCCGGGTGTGTTAGTAGAGGCTAATATTATTTTTCCGGTTGAGGATGCTTTCCCGCTATCACGGGCTATTTCTATGGCTTTCAGACGTTTAGTCTCTGAACTTACATCAAAACCAAGAGCTTCTTCATTATCTACTAATAAAGGTTCAATGTATTTAACAACAAAATATTCTTCCTTGTTAGTTTGGGGGTAGATATTGAAATCCGGATAATCCTTCCTAACCTTTTCCACAAAAATCAATTTATCCTTGTTTTCCACCTTTTCTATATAGCTTATAGAAGCTAACCCGGGATAGTCTTTTATCAGATTAACTTTTTTAATATAAGCTGACCATTCATCCCTACTAACATTATCACTTTCTTCAACAAATCCAGCTAAACCTTCTGCTCCCAAAATATATAGTTTAAGCTTGACTTGAATCAAGCTTTGGATTTTTAATGAGTCTTGATAAAATCTGTTTTTAGATTCCTGTTCTGCTAGATCAGAGGTAATTTTCCAGGTAAAAATTGTGGAGATCAGTAGAATAATGAAAACCACTAGGGTGGTTATTAAAAATCTGCTATGTAGGACAGTACTGAGCATATCTTGATTGTACTCTTAAGGTTATAAAAAGCAAATACAGCCTTGACAGTTTATGTTTATGTATGACTACAATAAATTACATGTACAATCATTTGTTATACCTTGGCTATTGGCTGACAAACTCCATTGTTTTACTTTTATCAACCTTGGTGACTGGGAATAGTGTAATACTGGGAGGCGACCGTTTTAACACCCTTGAGGCCTCTATCTATGCAGGTTTTTGGTTAACTTTTCTAATTTGGGTTTGGTGGGATTTTGCCATAGCCAGAAAATTTAAGCTTGATAAAGGAGTAATTATTTTTGGATTCTTTTTATTTGTTAATATTTTCTCTTTGGTGGCAGTATCCAGATTCCATTTCTTTACAGGGTTTGAGCTGATAAATTATTTTTGGGTCTTAGCAATTGCACTGCTAGCCACAATTTTACAAAGGGTAGCCTGGAAATTAATTGTAAATAGAGGTTGAACCCCTAAACTAAATTTTCAGCTAACTTCAAGCCTTGTTTTTTGTAGAACTCATCGTAGGCAAACACACCTTCAGCCTTCATTTTTCTGGCAACAACAGCCACAGAACAGTCTATTAAGGTATTTTTTCTGCTTCCGGCAGGATCAAAAAGCATGGCTGATTCTTTTAATGTATCAGTATCAATAGTAAAGACAGGAATTTGTTCACTTCTGATTAGTTCTATAAGTTTTTTTGTCACAGTTGGTTTGGGCAATACTCTTTGAAAAAGTGATATAACTTCAAAAAGTACTGAGGTGGGGTAAATCATCTGATAGCCTTGTTCTAGGAGCTTCTGAAAAGTTTTTAGAGCTTTGATATTGAGAGGATCATTGGGGTTGTAGAGTGCAAAAATGGCATCGGAGTCCACAACCACCAGTTTAGTCATGTCTGCCATATAATATTTTATCTGCCTGCTGGCGTAAATCTTTGGGCAAACTTTTTAACTCTTTTCTACCTTCAATTGCCAGCTTCAGAATTTCCAGAGCAGAACTGGTAGATTTAGCGCTTTTTAATCTGTCCAAGTCCTCCAGGGGGATGATGGCAGCCTGCGGTTTACTATTGGTAGTTAAAACCACTGCCTGTTTTTTGGTTTTTACACCTTCGATGATAGCCTTATAAGACTTTTGCAAACTTCTAGCAGGTATTGTATTTAGCATAAAATCATCTTACAGGAAATGATATCATTTGTCAATATCTTTTTTTGATATCACATAAGCAAATTAAAGGTCTTCTTTTTTAAAATCAAAAGGATCAGGGGATTCCTCAGAAAGTTTACTGCCAGCCTTACCAATAAACCCTGCAATCATATAAAATATAGCTGGAATTAGAAGGAGTAATCCCCCAAAAGTAAGGGCCAAGGACCATTCTAAAGGTAAAACTCCTGTTTTTGAAACTACATCCTGCAGGGCATAAAGCTGCATAAGACCTGAAAGAACGAGCAAGATACCGCCTTTCAAAACCTTATTAAAGTCTAAGAATGACAAAAACCAAAGTGGTCCTAAAAATAGCGCAAGAGCCTTTAAGGTTATAGAAACTGAGGTAAAAGGATATTTAAATACTATGTTGGGATCAAAAAAGTGATAGGGAGTTGTTAAGTTGATGGTTAAAGGGTTCACAATAGCATCTAAAACATAAGCCAAGATTAAAAATCCAATAATTATGACCAAAACATATTCCTGCTTCATAAATCTATTGTCTAAAAGATATCATCGAAATAGCCATAAGTCAAATTGATACGGTTTGGCCAGCCGGTAGTGGCGTTTGTGAAGTCTGATGTCCCTTTTGTATATCTATAGTTCCCGGATCCGTCGTCTAGCATTATAAACCAGGCACCATCCTTGTTAGTAAAGCCATAATAAGTATTGGGCGCATCAGAAGTTTCATCAAGCTGGGCAATTTTATATCCGTCAGTTGGCTGTTTTTCTGCAGGATCAATGGGATTGCCTGAGGTATCTTTTATAGCCACAGTCCCAGGACCAGGCACAGATCCAAAGAAAGCCGCATGAGCCTTTTTAGTAAAAAGAGAAAACATAAAAACAGTAATGCCTGCAGAGCCAATAAGCTTTAAAAACATTCTTCTGTCTTTATCCATAGTCTGTTTTTTTAATGGCTCTAGGCTTTGAGGGGTAATCACTATTTCAGGGATGGTTATTGCTCTGCCTCTTTTTGGAAGAACTTTAATAGTAAAGTAAAGAGCTATTGGTAAGAATAGGAAGCTGCTTATGGTTTCTGCAAAGCTTCCGGCACTAAGAAAGCCTGCAAAAACCATGATAGCTGTGAGTATGAAAGAATAATAAAGAGCTAAAGTTTTTAATAGGGGAAAAGGGGTTTTATAAGCGAAGCTTGAAAGGAAACTTTCAAGATGAGCTTTCAAGGTTCCCTTATTGAATAACTTTACTTTCCAGAATCTTCCAAGCACCTCAAACAAAAGAAACAAAAAAACTGGATAAAACAAAAATTGTGTTGGTGCTCCTAAGGTAATGATTAAAGCTAAAATGAGACTGTAAAAGCTTAGGGCAATTTCAAGCTTTTTCATGGCAATTTATCAGTTGTTATTTCTTTGAAGAAACGGGAGCTGACCCAACCTGTTTTTTCCTCTGCAGTTAGGGATATTAAATACCAGTTTGGCTCTTTTTTAGTATATCTGTAGGCTTTTCCAAATTCTGCTTTTGAAATGATCTTGGAAGTGTATGATTTATCTGCATAAATAGAAACATCATCCCACCTTGCATCATTTATAGTTATATATCCGCCAATTTCTTTTGTAATCCCTAAAGTTTCTGCTGCTTTTGTAGCCTCCTTTGGAGCTTCAGGTACAGGAGTAGGGGTAGCCTTAATAGGCTCTGCAAATTTTTTATCCAGAGTATCTTTTATCTCATCTAAATTAGCTTTAAGTTTTTGGTTATTATCTGAAACACTTCTTAAGTTAAGGACGTTTAAAACAAGCATCAAGGTTACTGCAAGGCTGATATAAATAAGAAGTAATCTGTTTGTAGTCATATATATACATAGTAGTTAAATTTGAGTTCCCAGTCAATTACCTTTATGGTACAATATTAAAGCTAAGGTTTTTTCATTTTTTCAGACTTTTACCTTGGCAGAAGGAATTATTTTCGTGCACTTAAGGCTAACTTTACGCCTGATTTGGGCGTTCCTATGCGCCACGTTTGCGGCTATATATTCAAATCTTATTCCTCCGATTTTTGGTGAGAATTCCTTTATTTTAAGAGTTTTATTAACTGTGGCAGCAGCTTTAATTGGTTATGGTTTGTTTCCTCCTATAGCCAGCTGGGTAAGGGTTAGCTCTATAACTACATTCAATTTTTTGGTACACAGGGTTTCTTCAGAGGTATCTAATCAACTTATTAAATTTCCAAAACCTAATTTTCAATTTGGCCTGCCAACCCCTCAAGTAGGCTCATTAGCTCTCACAAGACCTTTAATTTTGGATACTTCAGCCATAATTGACGGTAGAATTTTGGATATTGCCAAAACAGGATTTATAAGTGGGTTGATTTTAGTGCCCAAGTTTATACTGACTGAGCTTCAACAGGTTTCTGATTCTTCTGATGATCTTAAAAGACAAAGAGGCAGACGTGGGTTTGAGGTGGTGGAGGAGCTTAAAAAGATGAAAGGACTTAGGATTGAAGTTTGGGATAAGGATCAAAGCGGCAAATTAGTTGATGATAAACTTCTGAATCTGGCCAAAAGCCTACATGGTAGGATCATAACCACAGATTATAACTTAAATAGAGTGGCATCTGTGTCTAATATTGCTGTTTTAAATGTCAATGATTTGGCCAATGCTGTTAAGACAATCAGTATTCCAGGAGAAAAACTGCAGATCAAAATAATGCATTTAGGCAAAGATAAATCTCAGGGGATAGGATATCTCCCAGATGGAACTATGATAGTTGTTTCAGATGCAGCAGAGAAAATAGGCCAGACAATAAAGATAGAAGTTACCAAAAACATCCAAACTCCTGCTGGCAGAATGATTTTTGCCCGCTAATTCACTTATCCACAGCCCTTAATTTATTGTTAATACTTAAAAGTATACCTTCTATTTAGATTGTTATATAAGGCTAAAGTTAGTACTTAGGCCTACTAAATAAACTACGGGCCTACCTAAATTGATGGTAGGAAAAGCTATGGGTTAGGTAAAACTTGACAAATAGTTTTTTTCTTGGTAATGTAAGTAGTACTATGTTTGCTCAGTTCATTGCAGGTCTTAAAAAAGAAAAAAGAGCCAAAATTAGAAGAGATGTCCTAACTGAGCAAGTGAAGAAGGTTTTAGAAGACTCTGACCAAAAGTTAATTCTGATGGTTCGGGGTTAAAAAAAGATTCCTTGGAGGCAGACGGACCAAGGAATCTTTTTTTGAGCAGATTTACTGATTTGTACTTTAAAAGGGGAATAAGCAAAGCTTGGCGACTTCGTCACTAAGTAGAGAATAGGAACTTGAGGACAAGTTCCTGAGTTACGAATATGAATCCGTAACATAAAAAAAGAGCATTCCTACCGCAGACGGACTCGAATAGCAATGCCCTTTTTTATTAATTTCGAAAACAATCTCAAGAGCAGATAGAGATTGCTTTCTAAATTAACAATAGGACAAATTCTAGGGGGTGTCAATACCCCAAAATAGGCTCGGTTTTAGAAAATTGGGTAACAAATGGGTTCAGAAATTGGTGTTTAGCATAGGGGTGGTAATTTCTATTGGGGGTTGATCAGTACGCCGCGAATTTGCTCGCTGGGTGACTGGAGCCGGGGGTTTGTCTAGGGCAGGGACAAGTCCCCGATTCTGAGCATCGGGCTCGCAAATTCTCAGGGCAGGGACTAGTCCCCAATAAAGATTATCACTTACAGGGTTCTTACAAAGCTATTACTAAACTACCCATTGACTTTTTAGGTAACCCATAGTAGAATACAAAGTTATTGTCATATAAAGACTACATGAATACAAACAGAGCAAATATCCAACCTATACATATTATGAAAGTGCTAGTAGCTTCTATTATAATGCTATCCATTTTTGGTGTTACTAATGCATATGCTTCCGGTACCAGATGTGAAACTCAATATGGTGGTAAGCAAGTTTGTGTAACTACTGGCCAACTTCAGGTTAACAAAGAAGTCTTTGATCCAAAAAATAATAAACATGTTGATAATTTAGGTATTAATGACTTTAAATTTGCTCCATCTGATTTAATTTCCTTTAGAATAAGTGTTAAAAATGTAGGCGATGCTACTATTAATAAGGTAATGGTTACTGATACTCCTCAAGCAGGATTTTTAGAATTGGCTACAGGTTCCCTAAATTATGAAATTACTGATCTTAAGCCTGGTGAAACAAAGTCTCAGGAGATTAAGCTTAGGGTAGTTGATGCCTCTAAAATGCCTCAAAACAACACCATTTGTGTGATTAATGCAGTGGAGGCCAAATCTGAAGGAATGAGCGATAGAGACACAGCTCAGGTTTGTTTAGAAAGAAAAGTTTTAGCAGTACAAACAAAAGAATTACCTAAAACAGGTCCAGCAGATTGGTTATTTACCCTTTTTGGCAGCTCTGCAGGTCTTTTTGCTGGAGCTAAACTCAGAGGATTAGGCAAAAGAGAAACTGGACTAGTAAGCAATTATCAATTAACAGAAAATATGGTAAGTAATAAATCAAAGGAGGTGAATATATGAGAAACATAGAAGCAAGAGAAGCTGTAAGATCAGCTGCAAAAGCTGTTGTAAGAACAGTTGCTGCAATAGGTGTTGGAGGTGTTATGTTAGCTGAAAGTGGTATTGCTAGAGCACAAGAATCTTGGATTTCTTTTGGATTTTCACAAGTTGGTGTACCAGAAGGAAGAGATGGAGATAGATTACCTTTGGTACTAGATACAGATGAAAATGGAATTATAGCTATAACTACAGGAGATTTTTCTTATACAGATTCAGCAGGTAGACCAGTTGAATTTGCAGGAAAAGGAGATCCAAATGCGGATCGAGCTAGCTTAATCTTAGTAGAAGGACCAGTTGGTGAAGGAAAAGGAGCATTAATAGCTCCAATTGTTAGAGCAAAATATAACTGGGTTGGTGTTACAGGAAAACCAGAAGGCGGCATGAATGGCGCCAGATGGCAGGAACTTATTGATGAAAGAGTAACTTCACTGCGAGATCCCCAAAACGGGAATGGCCGCAATGGAGAAGGACTTACCGGTCCTGTTGACGTTTTAATAGTTGACGGTAGAACAGGTAGGACTAGAGAAACAAGGGTTGTTTATCCTCAATAAGGACAAACAACAATTTTAAAAAAAAGGAGGTGAATTAAATATGAATAGAATAGAAAATATGATAGAAAGAGGTAGACAGGTTGTACAACACAACAGAATAGTTAGAGGCGCAGCAATTTTAATAGGTAGTACAGGTGCAGCTATAGTAACTGCTTGTGCTCCTGATTACAGTAAAGAATTTAGAGCAATAGCTGATGCCCAAAATAGAAATTCAGAAGCAATAGGAGCTTTGGCTACTAAAATAGCAGAACCAACAGCAGAGCCAACAGCAGCTTCAAGAGCTACAGCTACAGCTACAGGTACAAGAACTCCTGATGCTACAGCAAGAGCTACAGCAACAGGAACAAGAACAGCTACGCTAACTATGACACCTACTCCTGAAAGAGCTACAGCAACTATTGGAGCTAGTGATATTGATGCAAGAATTCTTAGAGCTGTTGATGAAGCTATTAAGAAAATGGAAGCTTCTAAAGCTAAAGTATTAGGCCCAGAAGGTCCATTTGCTGATTTAGCTGATGGAGTACAAGGAATGAATGTACCTGATAAGGTTGATTCAAATGTAGTTGATACAGCAAAAGGTATATTTAAAAATACAACTGGCGTTGGTAAACACGTTTTTGCTGATCCAGGAGGACTTTTAGTTGGACCTGACTTTGGTTCTACAAGTGCTCAAAATCCTTTTGGTAGAAATCCAGAGGGTTGGGATGCTATGTATGGATCAGGTGGAAGCATCCGTCCATTTAGTCCAGTATCTCAAGAAGTAATTCGTTGGGCTGGTGAAGCTCATCAAAATTTGCCTGAAGGAGGATTTGTTTTTTTCTCAGCAGGTGAGATGACAGTTTCAATACCTAAAGATAAGGATAGTGCAGTAGCATTTAAAATGCCTTATCAAGAAGGTCATAATTACTTTTTTGTTGCAAGAGGTTTATATCCAGACGGAAAACAAAATACCGACCGCAATAGAACAGTAAGCATAACTGATTACAAACCAGGACACGTTGAATTATCAATGTATGAAAGCAGATTAGAAACCAACCTTGGTTTCATTTCTGAAGGACAATTCTTGCAAAAAGTTGCAACAAGCCATGTCACAGATACAAATTGTGGTGCGGAAGGTTGTTCAGACTTAACTGCAATATTATACGACGCTAATACAGATGCTTTGGAAATTTGGAAGCACTCTCAAGATAGACCATCAGCTAATTTAGATGATGCTATTAAAAGAGCAAAATCTGGTTGGACTTTAAGTTATAGTAATTGGCAAACTAGATAAGCAAAGGGGAGGTAGAATAATGTCTTCTTCCCTTGCTTATTTTTTTTGTTCGGAATTAATTCTATCGAACTGGCGCTCATTATCGTAGCGCCAGGAACCATCCAAATCAATCCGCAGAAGGTTAGCAGGGTAGTCTATTCTTATTCTTTTAATCCCGGAAATGTTTTTAGAAACTTCTGTTTGATCCTCACTAATGCTTTCTTGTTTCCAATTTAGATTCTCATCCATAAATTGTATAAAAATAGGAGCAGTCAATTTAGGTTTAATAATGGTTAAATTGTCGCCTCTTAAAGTTATACCCAACATATTTCTATAGGGATCATTTTTAAGAAGATAGAGGCTGTCTCCCGAAGGCAAGAGGTAGGTTTTAACAATAGTTAAATCACGTTCTTTTCCTGAAAGTAGATATAGTCTGATAGCATTCATATTATTTAGATTGGGTTGATCAAGAGGTCCTACAAATTCTTTTGGCACTAAAATATAATCAAATTCAGAAAAATCAGTAAGATTTTCATTTTTATCAAAAGGCACTTCTTTAAAGAATAAATTTCTATTATTTTCAAGACTAAAAATATAAAGCGAGGCTACAGAAACCTCTGGGTTATTTGCTACCACCAGGGTTGTTTTAGGGTCTTTACCAGACATTAAAGCTAGATCGGAAATTATTGTTTTTTGAGACCAATAGGTTTTTTTATAGGCATATTGGATATTTTCTGAAGAAAGCAGAAAATCACCCTTTATTGGAAAACCAAAGGAGTTGATTGTATAAATAATTACTCCTAATCCTAAAAGCAGGGAAGGGATAATCTTAATTTTGGAGGCTCCGTAAGCCATAATGATTGTCAAAAAAGGTAAAAGAGGGATTAAATATCTTTGATTTTTATTGCCAATCAAAGTAAAGATAATATAAATAAAAGCTATTTGAAAAAGGACTAATTTGTAAGATTGGGGCTTAAATTTAATGAGTAATATAGTTGAAAGGATCAGCCAGAGTAAAAATACAGAGATGATTTGGTATTTTGCAATGGTTATTGAATAAAACGATAGGTTAGCTAAAGAGAGAATATTCAAAGGATCACCATAGTCAGGTTTGTAAAATTGTCCAGCCTGAAGTAAAAAATCTTTTATATTTATCAAATACCAGGGCAAAACAACGATTAAGGAAAAAATGATGGGTACAATAAGGCTTTTAAGCAGGTTTTTGTTTCTAAATTCATGATAATAATAGTATAGAAATGGAATGATAAGGTAGATGCCTGCATACCATTTTGTTAATTGAGCCAGACTTCCAAACAGAAAAAATAGGGCAATATTTTTCTTTTGAAGAAAGTACAGACTTATCATTAAAAGTCCGGTAAGAGGAATATCAAGCATAAAATATCGGGATTGCTCCCAAATAACAGGTAAAAGAGTATAAAAAGAGGCAGAGTAAAAAGCTAATTTTGAAGACCCTGTAAGATTTTTAGAATATAAATAAACCCCAAAAGAGGTTAAGAGTGAAATTATTAAAGCCAAAACTTGCAGATTTTGATAGTAAAAACCAAAAATAGTGGTCCAAATACCGCCCAAGATAAACATTAATGGTGGATAATAGGTGCTCACTTTCAAAAAGTCCGCAGGACTTCCCAGAGGTAACTCTCCTTTGAGTATATTGGCATAGATATAAGACAAGTTGGTGTGTCCTGCTGTATCATAGTAGGGGGTAATCGTATTTTGACTAATCCAAAAAAGATTAGAAAAAGTAATTAAACCTACTATTAGGCATAGAAAAATTATCCATTTATGTCTCATATAGCTTGAGTATTATATATTATATGGGATAATTAGTTAGGTATTTATGCGATATTTGATTTATCTTTTCGTTATTACTTTAATCCTTTGTTTAACTAACTACAAACCTGATACTTTTCTTTCTGGCTGGGATACTTTGCATCCTGAATTTAATTTTGGAGAGTATTTTAAACGCTCATTTTTCAGTGTTTGGCAGGAACATCAAGGCTTAGGGGCGGTTGCATCCCAGTCACACGCAGGAGAGCTGCCAAGGCTGTTTATTTACTATCTTAGCTCACTAGTTTTACCTGATAGTTTACTCCGCTGGGGGTATTTTTTTCTTTGCTTAATCTTAGGACCTATTGGGGTTTTCTTTCTTTTAAAATATATCACTGGTAAGGCTTGGGTTGGGTTTTGTGCAGGACTTGTATATTTACTTAATTTAGGCACACTCCAGCATTTCTATCTGCCTTTGGAGATGTTTGCCACTCATTTTGCTACACTTCCATATCTTTTCCTTTTTGGATTGAAGTTTTTAGATTGGGGGAAGATAAAGGATCTAATTATTTTTAGCATATTTACACTTTTATCTACCCCTGCTTCGCACACCCCAACCCTTTTTTATGTATATTTTCTATCCTTATTTATTTTCTTAATCACCAACATAATAATTGATAGAAAAAGATTATTAAGAGCTATTTTGATACTGATAGCTACTCTTATGATCAATAGTTTTTGGCTTCTTCCTAATATTTATTTTGTATTAAATCACGGTAAAGATGTAGTTGAATCCAAAATACACACACAGCTTTTTAATAGAGCCTTTTATACAAGCAAAGAATTTGCCACAATTGCAGACGCCTCCTTAATCAGGGGTTTTCTTTTTGACTGGGGTAAGTTTGATTTTGATCAGCATAATTTTGTAGATCTTTTTGAAGAATGGAAAAGGCATTTAGCTAATCCTTTTGTTAAGATTTTGGGCTACTTAACTTTTGTAATGGTTATTTTAGGAATAATAGCTTCATTTGTTAAGAAAAATATAGCAGGGTTTGCCTTTTTACCCATATTTATTCTTGCTTTTTTTGCAATAGCGCAAGATTTCGATTTTCTTTCATCTATAGATGTAATCCGTGAATCATTGCGTTTTCATTTTACAAAATTTTCTATTCTTTTGATGTTTGTTTTCTCAATCTTTTTCGGTCTTGCTTTAAATTTTATCAAGCCTAAAAAGTGGGTGCCAGTCATTGTATCAAGCACAGTAGCTGTATCTTTAATCTTTTATATGCTCCCGGCTTTTACCGGTAATCTAATAAACAAAGGGGAGAAAGTAAAATTTCCTAAAGAATATTCCTTGGCTTTTGATTATCTAAACTCTAAAGAAAAGGTCAGAATTGCTAATTTTCCTATACATACTTTCTGGGGATGGGGTTATTACAAATGGGATTATGAAGGAGCTGGATTTACCTGGTTTGGACTTAAAAGTCCTATTTTAGATAGGGAGTTTGATAGGTGGTTTCCTTATAACGAAAATTATTATTGGGAGGTGTCCTATGCCTTATATTCTCAGAATTTAAATTTACTAGAGCACGTTTTAGAGAAATATCAAGTTGGCTATCTTTGGATTGATGAGAGTATTTTTGATCCTTCATCTACCAAATCTCTTTATACTGATGAATTGAAGAATATGCTCTCCTCTTCCAGTAAAATTCAAAAGGATGCGGAATTTGGCGCAATTAAAATTTATAAAGTAAATCTTAGCGCACCAATAAATGAGTATGTCTTTCTAGCAAAAGATTTGCCTAAAGTTGGTCCTGAATATAAGTGGAGTAGTTTTGATCAGGGTTATATAGAAAGAGGCAATTATTCAGTAGCCTTATCTCCGGATATATATTATCCATTCAGATCTCTTTTTACAGGTAGGGCACAGGAAGATTTAGAATTTTCAGTTTCAGAGGATGGAGATTCATTTCTTTTCAAAAAAGATCTGCCAGAGGACTTTCAGGGATACTTTTTGCAGATCCCCGAAATTAACAGCCAGGATTTACAGTGGGTTGATCCTGCTGATTTAAGAAGGGTAGAGGCTTTAACAAGAGATGTTTTCTTTGACGGAAAGCAAATTATTGTCAAAGTTCCAAAAGTAGGTGGGTTTTATAGCGCACAAATAGAATCAGAGGGGAGGAGGGAATTTTTATTGCCTAATTTGCCTCACAATCTTTCATACTTAATAAAAGTTGAAAATAGCAATTCATTAGGAAAACCTTTAAACTTTTGGATTGAAAATTTTAATTCAAGAAGAGCAGATATAGAAACTTATCTGCCAAGACTTAAAACAAGTAACTCATATTTTATCCAGCCTCCTATGGAAAAGGATGGACTCGGTTATGCTTTGCATTTTGATGAGACTAAATTCGGTAATGACCAGTTTAAGAATGAGCTTGGAAAGATAGATATTCAGCCTATTCCTTTTAACTTTTTATCAAGCCTTTCCCTTAAAAAGGAAAATGTTTTATTAAATCCAAAACTTTCAGCAGTAAAGGTAAATCATCCAAATCAATCTGCATATTTTGTTGAAATATCAGAAATTGAAGAGCTGGATTCAAAAAACTCAATTTTAGTTCTTTCCCAGGCCTTTGAAAAAGGATGGAAAGCATATGAAATAAATAATTCATGGCTGCAAAAACAATTCCCATTTTTAGGTAGGGAAATCAAAACTCATGTTTTGGTTAATAACTGGCAAAATGGTTGGAGTCTTGATAATTTTGATGCTAATAATAAGATAGCCATTATCTTTATGCCTCAATACCTGCAGTATGCAGGAATGTTTTTAATTTTGGCCTGGGCAATTTTGCTAATAATCAAGGTTATGCTATCTAGGTGGCCAAGACATTAATTTGACAACATGTTGTACAACATGTTATAGTGTAGGTATGTTAAAAACATACCTTTATATCCCAGCTGATTTAGCGGAACGAGTGAATTACACAGCTAAAGTACAACAAAAAAGTAAAGCTGAGGTATTAAGGGAGGCTTTAGAAAAGGGTATGGTGGGTATTAGCCAACAAGGTACGGCTTCTGCCGAGGTATTGCTTAAAATAGCTGAGCTAGGTAAAAAAAATCATGTAAGAGGACCAAAAGACTCTTCTGCTAGGATGGATGAATATTTATGGGATAAAGATTGGAGTAAGGATGAATAATCTGGTTGTGGGTGATGCGGATGCAATAATTGCCCAGGCTAACTCTGATGATTCAAATCATAATGAAGCAGTAAGAATAGCTCAACAATTAGTCAGCTCAGCCGTTAGAGTGATTTATCCTGTTACAGCAGTAATAGAAGCTGTTACACATATTCAAAGAGCTTTAAGTAGTGGATCGACTGCTTATGGTACTGCGCAGTTAATGGTAGATCCAGGTGTTGAAGTGGTAGAGGTAAATAAACAGGTATTAATTAATGCAGTAAAATATTTTAGTCCAACCACAAGTAAGAAAAATACTTTGTTTGATTGTGTAGTAGCAGCCACAGCAGAAGAATATAAAGCAGATGCCATTTTTAGCTTTGATAAGTTTTACAAAAATAAGGGTTTTAAATTAGCTTCAGATAACTATTGACAAGAGAAGTGTGATATGATTAAATATACCTGTAAGCAAAGCTTCACAGAGAGAGTTTCCCTTTTAATAATTTGTTTTTAACTAAGTACTAAGATCTAATAACTATTAACTAACTAAAAATGCCTCGCGTAACCAAATCATTTAGACCTGCATTTCCAGTTCCACCTCCATCAGCCTCACCAGTTGAGGATTCTAGTGGAGAACAGCAACCCCCAGCTTCAGAGCAGGCTCCAGTTCAGGGTGGATTCCGCCCTAGATATGGCAATGGCGGTGGCTACCAAAATCCTGCTTATGCTCCTCAACAGGAAAGAGATGTGCCAACAGAAGAAGTAACAGGAGTCTTAGAAATAATGCCAGAAGGTCATGGCTTTTTAAGACCTAAATATATACCTTCTGATATGGATGTATATATTTCTAACAGCCAAATAAGAAGATTTTGGTTAAGAGCAGGAGATTTAGTAGATGGTGCGGCCAGGCCTCCAAAAGAAACAGAAAGATACTTTGGTTTGCTTCAGGTTAATAAAATTAATGGTGAAGATGCTAATAAAATGGTAGGAGAAGACGGCAGGCCCAAAAAGAGGGTTAAGTTTGAAGATTTAACAGCTATTTATCCAAACAAACACTTAAAATTAGAAACTGGTAAAGCACCTCTGTCTCAGAGGGTAATAGATTTAGTTTCCCCAATAGGGTTTGGTCAAAGAGGTTTAATTGTTTCTCCTCCTAAAGCTGGTAAAACAACCATTCTTAAAGATATAGCTTCTGGTATTGCCAAAAATCACCCTGATGTTATCTTGATGGCAGTTTTGGTTGGTGAAAGACCAGAAGAGGTGACTGATTTATCAAGATCAATTAAGGGTGATGTTATTGCAAGTAACTTTGATGAGCCAGCAGAGGAACAAACAGCAGCTGCAGAAATAGCTCTTGAGAGAGCCAAAAGATTAGTGGAGATGGGTAAAGATGTGGTTATTCTGCTTGACTCTATAACCAGGCTTGGAAGGGCCTACAACCTGTCTGTACCTCCATCTGGAAGAACATTAAGCGGTGGATTCGACCCAATAGCTTTGTACCCTCCAAAGCACTTCTTTGGGGCAGCTAGAAATTGTGAGCAGGGAGGATCTTTAACCATTATTGGTACAGCCTTAGTTGATACAGGTTCTAGGATGGATGATCTTATATATGAAGAATTTAAAGGTACTGGCAACATGGAGCTTCACTTGGATAGAAGAATTGCTGAAAGAAGAGTTTTCCCTGCCATTGATATTGAAGGATCAGGTACTAGACAAGAACAACTTCTATTTAAAGAGGAATATTATAAACAAATGATAATAATGAGAAGAATGATTGGAATTTTGGGTGAAAATGAAAGAACAGAGATATTCTTAGATAGATTAGCAAAGACTGAGTCTAATGAAGAATTTTTAGGCAATTTAAAAGACGTACGATAAAGTACTCTAATTAACCTAATTTCTAATTGATCTAAATAATGCCACAAGGATCAAATGGTAAAAAATATGACCTTATAGAAAGAACTGCAAAGTTTGGTGAAAATGTAATTAAATTCTGTAGAAAAGTGCCCCGAGGTCCAATCACCGATCCACTTATTAACCAGTTAGTAAGATGTGGTACAAGCACTGGAGCGAATTATTGTGAAGCAGATGATGCAGAAAGTAAGTTGGATTTTAAACATAAAATTGGTATCTGTAAAAAAGAATCAAGAGAAACAAAGCATTTTATTAGAATGATTGTAGTAGCTGAACCTTCAGTGCGTGAAGAGGCTGCTCTATTATGGCAGGAAGCAAAGGAACTAAACCTAATTTTCAATTCTATTTACAAGAAAGTTAAATAGTTAGGAATTTTTTAGAAATTAGTACTTAGAAATTAGAAATTTTTGCCTCACATTGACTGCTTCTGTTAAAATGATTCCCAATGAACTCCCTAACAGATGACCTCAAGGCTTTACTCCATGCCTTAATTTGGTACTCCAAACTCAAAATTAAATACTTTGCCCATAGGTTTGAGACTTTTAAAAATTTAGTTAAAGAGCTTTTGATGGAAGGGCGTGGAGCTCATCAAAAAAGATTCTGGCATGGTTCTATTATTGCCCTTTTAATTGTGGGAATTTTAACCTCAGGCACCTTTGGAGGACAAAGTTTAATTTCCTCCTCCTACCCCGGTATTGGGGGACCTGATCCCAGGTTTGTAACTGCTTATGAACCTTTTCCAAATGGACTGATTATTCAGGATTTTCAAGACACCCATACTAATATTTCAGTTAAACCCAGAGCAGAAATTATTGAATATCCTGTGGAAAGCGGGGACACTATTTCTTCCATTGCTTCTAAATTTGGGATATCTCAGGATACTATAAAGTGGGCCAATGATATTACCAATGTTAATTCTGTAAAACCAGGTCAAACTTTAAAGATTTTACCTGAAACAGGAGTCACACATACAGTTAAGAGTGGGGATACTTTAGAATCTGTGGCTAAAAAATATTCTGCTGAACCACAAGCAATGGTTGATTTTCCTTTTAATGATATTCCAGATGACTTTTCCTTAAAAGTTGGTCAGGTTTTGATTGTGCCTGATGGAACTCCACCTCAAATTGCTACACCAAAACCAAAACCACAGCCAAAATATTTGGCTCAGGGTCCATCTTCCCCAGCTTTTTCTGCACCTGGGGGAGCTCAATTTATCTGGCCAGCTGGTGGGGGGATTACTCAATATTATGCTTGGTATCATCCTGGGGTTGATATTGCCAACAGAGGCGCTCCAGGCATTGCAGCTACAGATGGAGGAAGAGTAATGGTGGCTGGTTGGCCTGATTCATCTGGTTATGGAAATAGGGTTATTTTAGATCATGGTAATGGATACACCTCTTTATATGCTCATCTTTCCAATATCTATGTTTCTGTAGGACAAACAGTATCAAGAGGGCAGTTAATAGGTCAGATGGGATCAACAGGAAGATCAACAGGAACACACCTACATCTTGAAATTCACTTCAAAGGAGTAGCGCTTAATCCGCTGGCAATACTTAAATAGGGTTTAGGGTCTAGGGGTTAGGGTATAGTTTAAAGACAGTTGATTTTTTCTTCTAAACCCTATACCCTAGTCGCTATACCCTGATCCGGGCCCGTGGTCTATCGGTACGACGTCTCCATGCGACATCAAGAAATGGTTTATTCTTCTATGGTTCACTTTTATACTTGCACATTGAGAGATTTAGGGGTACAATATAAATTATAATGATTTATCCTCCTAACACTATTCAAGAAGTTCTTCGATTAAGAAATCAGGGCAAAACGTACAGAGAGATTAGGCTTCTTTTAAAGCGAAATATTCCCAAGAGCACTCTCTCTGGATGGTGTAAAAATGCTACTCTTCCGAAAAGTTATGCAGATAGAATAGCTTTGTTGAATCTTAACAATCTAAATAAAGCACGTCTTATTGGTCATGAAATAAGTAAAATTAAACGCGAAGAGTTATTGGAAGAGATAGAGAACATTAATCTACCTATAGCAGAAAAAATACAGAATCGGGAAATAGCAAAGATTGCTCTCGCCATGCTTTGTTTAGGTGAAGCCTCAAAGACACGAGGTTCATTTAGCCTAGGGAGCTCAGATTCAAGGATCATAACGCTTTTTATAGAATTACTTAAGAAATGTTTTATTTTCGATCTGGAAAAAATAAGATGCACGGTTCAATGCAGAGCAGATCAAGATATAGAATTGTTAGAAACATATTGGTTAAATATAACAAAAATCCCCAAAAGGTTATTCTATAAAGCACAGATTGATCCAAGAACAAAAGGAAAACCAACAAAAAAGAGTAACTATAAGGGTGTTTTGAGAGTTGATTATTTTAATACAAAGGCACAAATTGAGCTAGAAACATTAGCGCAATTACTATATAATCAGATCGCTTAAAATGGGCTCGTAGTCTAATGGTAAAACTCCTGGATGGCATTCAGGTAATAGGGGTTCGATTCCCCTCGGGTCCACAACAAGCGAGCTATTCCCGAAGGGATCAAGGTTCTTGAGCGTAGCGAAAGGTTCTTATTCCCCTCGGGTCCACAAGTTGAGTTCTTAGAACTTAGGACTTAGGACTTAGTTAAAACTAAGATCTAGGAACTAGGATCTAAGTCCTATTTTTCCAATGCTGAGGGGGTAGAGAGATTGCCTGTTTTTGGGAGTTCTACTCTAGGTAAATTCTTTTGTTCTAAAGCTGAATTTGTCTGTGCTGCAGGAGGTTGAATATCAGACTGGACTCTGGCATTAAGATCAGATAAAAGCTCAGCAGCTTTCTGGTAATCCTCAGAATTTTTATCAGTAATAAGAGTTAATATTCTTTCTGCCACTTTTGTAGCTTCTGTGAAATTGCCTTTTTCTCTTAAAGCTAGGGCTAAATTATAAAGGAAATTAGGATGATCCGGTTTTAAGGAGGATGCATCATCAAAAAATCTTATTGCCAAATCATAATTTTTAATCTGATAATAAAGTCCACCTACAGCCAATCTTAAATTAGGATTCAGAGGATCAAGCTGAATGGCTCTGCCATATGCATCCAAGGAATATTTAAGTGCATCTTGAGAAACACCTGTCATTTGTCTGTATATTGAACCTAATACTTCCCAGTTGGCAGCAGAACGGGGAGAGATGGCTGTAGCCACCCTTCCTTCTGTAATAGATTGCTGAAGGAGTTGTCCAAGGGTTTTCTTATCTTCTTCTGTTAATGATCCTGCTGGAGAAGATTCACTCGGACCTTTAGCTGAAGCTAAGGCATTTGCCAAAGCAAAACTAGTTTGAGCAAGCTGAACTCTATAAACCTCATTGACAGTGTTAAGCGCTTCTGCCTTAACCAGTTCCTGGTAACCTGGAAATCCTTTATTTTCAGAGAGGGCAGTTATTGCTTTTTTGTGATGATATTCTGCTTTGACAAATTGAGTTGTAAAGAAAAACGATAACAAAACAGCGGCCAGACAGATCATAAAAAGGAAAGAAGGCACAGATCCGCCTATGGTAATTTGTGAAGGGTTTTCAAGTTTTTTAAGACCCATATATAAAGCTAAAATCAACAGCCCAAAGACCCAAACTACTAAGTTTAAGCTATGTAAAGTTAAAGCAGTAAAGAATACTAAGCCGGAAGCCGCCAAAGAGGCTTCAAGATAATCTGAGCGGGACAGACTTTTTAAAGCTTCAGATACAAATAGAGCAGTCAAAAGCATTAAAGCTATAATTCCCAGACCGCCTAAAGTAGATAAAACATTAAGGTATTCATTAAAAGGAGCATCAAATCTTAAGTTCCAGAATTGGGTTTGATTAAACTCAACAGGTTTATATTGGGTAAAATTAAAAACAAAAGTAGATGGTCCAGATCCAAAAATAGGTTTGTCCCGAAATGTAGAGACAGCAATTTTCCAGGAAGTATTAAAAGGCAGTTGAATTTCTCTTGGGAAATTTTGTCTTTGGGTGTAAAAAGGATTTTTAGCGTTTCCTACAGGTGGGATAAAAGATAAAACAGCAGATAAAATTATTAAGACTAAAGGAACAACTAGAAACAATGAATCTAACGCTTTTGCAAATCCCTGGATTTTAACCTTTTTAATATTAGCAGCCAAAAGTACAGCCAGGCCTAGGGTGGCGGCAATATAGGAGGATAATCCTCCTGTTAAAGCAATAGTTACTCCAAACATTGTTAAAAGGACGGCATTTATAATCTTAAATATAATGTTGGTATTGGAAATAATTCCCCAAACTAAAAGAGGCAGCATCATAGCAAGTACAGTAGTGGTGGAGAAGCTTTGGCCTGTAGGAGTAAAGTTTAAGGTTTGATTCCATTGGGAAGATAAAAATTTAATTCCTCCAAAAGAGAGCAGAGTTAAAATAGAAAGAATTGCCCCAGCGCCTAAAAACGTATGAATGAAAAACCGTATATCTTTTAGAGTTTTAAAGTTATTTACTAATATAAAGTAGAATAAAACAAGGACAATTATGGCAACCAACCCTGTTGTAACTCTAAACTGGCTGCCTAAAAGAGAAACATATAAATTTGGTGATAAGAAGGTAGAAATAACAGCTGTGGCTAAAAGTAAAATCAAAGGCAGATCAAAAGGAGTTCTGGTTAGAACTATCTTGTTGGCTATAGTAAATTTTAGTGTTCCCAAAAATAAGATTACTCCTGTAAAAGTTAAAAGAACTAAAAATTTTGGAGTTTCAAAAGGTTCAGAAGTCAGATTGCTAAATAAAAGCAGGGTAGAAATGATTACTGCTGAAAGCCCAAGCCTGAATATTAGATTAATATAGTTTTTGACAAAGTCTCTCATACCTATCTTTACAATAGATTAAATTCACTATTCATTTCAACTAGCATTAAATATATCAAACACTAAACTTAACATACATTTTCATTATTATAATAGTTACTGATACTTTGGTCTTATTTATTTCTCTGCTCCAGCCTTTTTTTAAAAAGGTTTTCAGAGTATCCACCTTCAGTTATAAACTTTTGTTCTAAAGAGCGAGTCATTTGATCTAAAAGATAACAGTCAAGATTAATAAGAGTTATAAGAAGATTGGCAAAGCTTTCTTTGGAATTAGTCCAATAGGTCCAATTAGTCAAATTAGACTCATTTGGAGAAATCCGCAGAGAGCGGATTTCTCTTATGCGGGGGTCGTTTTTATCCCAGATTTTTAGATTATTTACCCTTAAATAGTCCTTATAATCTTCTAGAAGTTCTCCTAAAGAAGCTCTGGCTACGCCTGTCAGCTTAATATTCATCTTAAGGCTTTTTTCTAAGGAGCCTTCAACTATATTTTGCTTTCCGGAACGGGCAGCTTGAACCATCTGATCTATAGTTCTCCCTTTTATATAGCGCTTACAAAACAGATCAGTCAGATCGAAAATAACCACCAGGATTAGTCATATTGGTCTAATTAGTCAAATTTGCCTTTTGTTGTACTATGAACCAGTTAAATTTAACAGCAGCAATGTTGGGTTTTGTGACCTTAACCTTAAAAATACCTATGTCTTGATAAGAAATAATCAAACTTCCTTCAAGTTCAGAGGTAGGGGTTATAAATATCCTTGAACTATTAGAAACTGCATTGCTGTTTATTGAAATTTCAGATGTACCAGCTGGAATTACTGCCTCACCTAGGCTTGAATCTCCTACAGCCAGAGTTTCTACTGAGAGTAAGCCTGTCTTATCAATAGTTACACTTCCATTAAACAGGTCTATATTTTCTGCAAGAGGACTATTTTGTATATATAGGGTAGGAAATGCATTTATCTCTGAGCCATTTGTTATAGAGAATGTTCCATCAACTGTTAGGTCTCCTGCAATTGAGGTTTTACCCAAAAATGTTTCACCCAAAGACTTAAATATATTTGATACAGATAGATCATAGGAGGCCAGTTTTCCTGAGAAGGTAGCCTCAGAGGTGACAGATAAGTTTGCTAAGTTAGCTGAACCTGTAGCTAGAAGAATATCAGGAGGAGTCAGTTCTAGGGTTTGGGGTTTAGGGTATAGGGTATAGTCAGAAGCAAGAGTTGCAGAATCTGAAGCTTCTGGAGTTTCAGCTAGATTTGCTGATTCAGTTGCTTCTTCTTGTTTTTCACTAGACCCTACACCCTGTACCCTAGTCTCTAACTCTTTAATTCTTTCTTCAAGTGAAGCTATTTTTCCAGTTAGATCATAATAAACTGTGTCACTCTGAGGCGAAGACGAAGAGTCTAAATTATATCCTTCGCTGGCGCTGCTCGCCGCGCCTTCGGCTTTCAGGATGACAGAAGGGTCAAGTATTAATGATCCTACCTTCATTTTTGGAATTATTAAGTTGCCTTCATTATCCATAGATAGGGAAGCAAAGAAGTTACCTGGATCAGCATAACTGACGTTTACAAACGTCAGAATTTTACCAAATTGTACTTCTCCACTCGCCTCTGGCTCGGTCGAAGAAGAATTATTGTTCGACCCCTGTGGAGAACTACCATCAAATGACTCTAATGCTTTTCCAACAGTTGGTCCTGGTCTAGTAGCTTTCATGGCTACACCTGGAATAGAGGAGCTGGTTAGATAATCTCCAACCTCAATCGGCCCATTTTCTGTTGAAACTTTAGTTGGTACTCTTCCAGCTAAACCAATAGCATAGGTATTAACATCCTGTGGACCCAAGATAATTCCAGGATCTGTTGAAACAATACCCATCACTTTTTGATCATAAGAAGCCTTTGAGCTCTCTACTAGACTCACCTCGGAGGAGTTAGAGCCCACCTCCGAGGTGTCTGCAATTGATACTACATCTCCTGGTTCTAAGCTCTCAGATGAGACATACCACTCAGCCAAGTCAGCACCAGTTTGAGTGGCTGAAACATCCATCCAGTTAATCAGCAGCCAGTCTGTGCCATCATATATCCAGACAGTTAGATCTCCAGCAGCTGTAACAATATCTGCTGCTCCCAGTTTCAGATTACCTGCAGTAAAGTCATAGG
>Ga0209542_10004292_pt1 | contig 29442 bp, 33 predicted proteins | sample RifCSPhighO2_01_FD_184028 | JGI IMG/M metagenome (GOLD analysis project Ga0209542, IMG submission 184028) | Soil microbial communities from Rifle, Colorado - Rifle CSP2_plank highO2_0.1 (SPAdes) (version 2) | ecosystem: Environmental > Terrestrial > Deep subsurface > Rock core/Sediment ... | reverse complement strand
GGCCGTTCTGCCGGGAATTTCTAGATCCGGCTCTACCATTGTTACCGGCTTACTTTTCGGCTTAAAGCCAAGTGAGGCCTACAACTTTTCTTTTTTAATTTCGCTTCCGGCAATTGCTGCGGCCCAAATTTTGCAAATTGACGATTTACGTTTAGCGGTGGGTGAGCTTCCAAATTATATTGTTGGTTTTAGTGCCGCCGGTGTTTCTGGTTATTTGGCTCTTTTGTGGCTGAAACGCATTGTTAGTCGGGGTCAATTCACCGGTTTTGCGATTTACTGTCTGATTTTGGGAGCGTTACTGTTAATGCTTTAAAAACTGACGTAGAGAGGGTGGGATTTGACCGGAATCAAGCCGCCGTCGGGAAGGGAAATTTCTGCCCGGGCAATGCCAAATGTTTGCCCCTCATTTTTAGTGATTGATAATAAGCTGACCGGTCGGGCAGTCGACTCAGCGGCAGTGGCGGCCGGGATAGCCATTTGCACTTGGTAGATCCGGCCGATGGGTAGGTTAAATATGGCAAGACTCGGGGCAGCGACATTGCTGGAAATAATTAAGTTGCCTTCGCCGCTAATTACCAAAAGCCAAATCAACAGTTGATTGCCGCCGCTGATGTTTTGAGCGGTCAGTTCGGCTTGGTTGTTAGCGCCGACTAACCGTAACTCAGCTTCAGTGGTATCGTTGGTGACAAAGAAAGTTCCGGCCCAAGCGGCTGGCTGACCCAGAATTGAAACGGCGACCGAACCGGAAGAAGCATTTTGGGGCACTTTAAATTCAATGTAGTCGCTGGTCCAGCTGACTAAATCGCTGGTGCTTAAAGCCACTCCGTTAAGAAAGACTAAAGATTGCGGATGGAGTCCGCCTAGGTTAGCGCCATGAATTAAAACGGCGTCACCGACCTTGCCGAAAAAATGATCCACCAGATAAATTTGCGGCGGTCCTTCAGGGGTGACAAACTCTTTGCTGATCGGTTGGGGCTGGGGCAGCAGGGCCGCCTCTGATCGGGTGCGGGTGGGGTTTACGGCAGCGTTTCTGATTAAAGGCAGTACCGCCAAAGCCAAAGCCAAACCGGAAACGGCGGTAATTTTTTTCCAACTAAGCCGGGATAACCATTTCAGCATATTTATCCTTTTCTGTTAGTAATGATTATACTCTTAGTGTCAGCGTCAAACTCGATATTAAATTGGTCAAAAAAGCCGATCCGGCCCAAAATATTTGAAGCTTGCGGGTTTTCGGAAAAGACTACCGGAATCGGCACTTCTTTGTTTCCTAAGACTATTACGAACTCGCCTTTATAGGCAAAGGTTTTTTGTCCGGCAAAGCCTTCGATGGTAATCCGGGGCAAACGGGTAATGTCCGTGCCCAAATCAGCGGCCAGCGTTTGGGGCAAGGCCGACACCACCGCGCCGCTGTCGATTAAAAAAGTTAAGGTTTTATAACCGGCAGCAGTTTTAACCGGCAGGTCAATTTGGGGATTAATGGCATTGCCGAAATGTTTATAAAGCGTTTGCTGATAAGGAATGGTTAAAATCGAGGCACTGCTGCCAGGGATGACGATTTGGCGGCGGGTTTTATTTTGCCAGACTAAAAGTAAGCCGCTGACGATCACCACCAGGGTTAGAATGGCCAGTTTTAATAAACCGATTAATTGCCAGCGATTTTCCATGCAAATAGATTATACTAAACCCTAATGAAACTGGTAATTGCCACTACCAACAAGCATAAACTGGCGGAGTACCGCCGTTTATTGCCAAGGCATAAGTTAATCACTTTAAAAAAACCTCCGGCTGTTAATGAAAACGGCAAAACTTTACGGGCCAACGCGGTTTTAAAAGCCAAAGCCCACGCTAAATTAACCCCTTTGCCGGTACTGGCTGACGACACCGGTTTATTTGTTGAGTATTTGCAGGGCCGGCCGGGCCTTAGATCGGCCCGCTGGACTAACGGCGACTTTGGTAAAGCCAGAGCCAATATTTTGCGCTCTTTGACCGGGGTGGCAAAGGCCAGACGAACTGCCAGGTTTGAATGTGTGATTGCCTGGTATGAGCCAAAAACGAAAAATTTAAAGACTTTTGCCGGGAAGTGTGATGGTTTAATTAGTCAAAGCGAGCAAGGGTCTACCGGGTTTGGTTACGATTCAATTTTTTTTGAGGCAAAACTTGGCCAAACTTTCGGTCAGGTCAGGCCGGAGCAAAAAGACCGGGTCAGCCACCGGGCCAGAGCCTTGAGGAAACTTAAAAATTACCTTAAAATGCGACTAAGCCTATGATTCACCCTAACGATGTTAAATTGGCCCGGATTTTAGCTGACTATTCGGTAGCGGTAAAAAAGGGCGATAAAGTCCTGATTTCGGCTAACGAAGCCGCCAAACCTTTAGCCCAAGCGGTTTACCAGCGCTGTTTATTGGTTGGAGCCTTTCCGCACTTAATTTTTTCGCCCGGGGACTTAGATTATTTTTTCTTTAAAAATGCCAGCCAGGCGCAGCTGAATAAAAAACCGGAAATTGGTTTATTTTTAGCCCAATGGGCAGATAAATTTATCCGCTTGTTTTCGGCAAATAATAACAGCGAACTTAAATCGATTGACCCCAAACGTTTAATGCAGGCGGCTAAGGCCCAAGAGCCGGTTAAAAAAATCATGCTTAAAAAACCTTGGGTGCTAACCGAGTATCCGTCATTATCCATGGCTCAAACGGCAGGCTTGTCGTTAAGCCAGCTGGAGGAACTTTATTTCAAAGCCTGTCTCCAGGATTGGCCGGCCGTGGGCCGAAAGTTAACCAACCTTAAAAGACGGCTGGATAATGCTAAAAAGATTGAAGTGATTGGCCCGCAAACACATTTAACTTTAAGTTTTACTAATCGCTATTTTGCCATTTGCGACGGTAAGTTTAACCTGCCTGACGGTGAAATCTTTTCGGCACCGGTTGAGTCAAAAGTAGACGGCGAAGTTTATTTTGACTTGCCTTCGCTAAGGTCCGGCAATGTGGTGGAGAAGGTTCGATTAACTTTTAGAGCCGGTCGGGTGGTAAAAGCCACTGCAGCCAAGGGCGAGCGCTACTTAAAAGCGGCTTTAGCAAGCGACGCCGGCGCTAAGCGTCTGGGCGAATTTGCCATCGGCGCTAATTACGGCATCAAGCGGCCGATGCTTAATACCTTATTTGACGAAAAAATCGGCGGCACTATTCATATGGCTTTAGGCAGTAGCTATCCCGATCTAAAAGACGGTGGCGGCAAAAACCAGTCATCGCTTCACTGGGACTTGGTTAAGACAATGACGGCAAAAGAATCAAAGGTTTTAGTCAATGGCCGGCCGGTATTGGCGGCAGGAAAGTTATTGGTATAATTAAATAATGTCTCTCGATTTAAGTTTGCTTTCAATTTTGACTATTGCGGTTTTGGTGTGGCTGATCATTATCACCATTTTGTTGATTCAAATGATGCTTCATTATCAGCGTCTGACCCAAAATATTGCCAAAAAGGATTTAAAAACCATCTTGACCATGTTATTAAACCGGAGTGATGAGCAAACTCAGAAAATGGCCGATTTGATCAAGCACTTAAACCAGTTGAAGGCCAAAAGCACGCATCACATCCAGAAGGTTGGTTTTGTCAGGTTTAATCCCTTTCCCGCGACCGGCGGCGATCAGAGTTTTGTTTTAAGTTTACTAGATGAAACCGACACTGGTTTTGTGCTAAGCTCTTTACACTCGCGGGACACCACCCGATTTTATGCCAAAACGGTTAAAAACGGGCGGGCCTCGGGTCATGAATTAAGCAAAGAAGAAATCAAAGCAATCAAAGATGCCCAGTAATAAGAAAAAAATCTTCTCCATTTTATTGATGCTTGGCGTTTATTTATTAAGCGCCGGTTTATCTTACTCTTGGTTTTCGGGTTCATCGGTGGCTGCAATTTTCACTTCGCCCTTGCCCGGCGAGGGGGGGAGTGAGTCGACCGCGCCTACTAACCCCAATCGTAAAGCCTTAATTGACGTTATCGGCGCCAAAACCGAATCGTGTCCCTTAAACGGCGCTTTGTATACCAAAGCTGAAAAAAATATCTGGGAGGCAAGAAGGCCTCTGGCGGTAATGATTGAAAATCACCTGGAAGCCAGGCCGCAGTCAGGCTTGTCTGACGCCGACCTAGTCTACGAAGCGGTGGCTGAAGGCGGTATCACCCGGTTTATGGCACTTTTCTATTGCAACGCGGCCGCCTATGAGCCGATTGTTGGTCCGGTCCGGTCCGCCCGGACTTACTTTTTGGACTGGGCGTCAGAGTACAACTTTCCCTTATATGTCCATGTTGGCGGCGCTAATGCCGATGGTCCGGCCGACGCCTTAGGCCAAATCGGCGACTACGGCTGGGCAACCAATAACGACTTGAATCAGTTTTCTATCGGTTACCCGACGTTTTGGCGGGATTACGAGCGTTTGGGCCGGACAGTCGCCACCGAGCACACGATGTATTCCACCACCGAGAAACTCTGGGCCGTGGCTGAAAAACGGGGCTACACCGATAAAGATCCAGAGGGTGAGGTTTGGAGTAAAGTTTTTGAACCGTGGCAGTTTGTCAAAGACGAGGCCGATTTTGCCAACCGGGGCGACTTGGCCAGTGTTAACTATGGTTTCTGGGAAGACACCGCCTACGAGGTTAGCTGGCAGTACGACAAAGAAAATAATCTTTACAAACGCTTAAACGGCGCTGCTCCGCATTTGGACCTAAACACTAACGGTCAGTTAACCACCAAAAATCTGGTGGTTCAGTTTGCCACCGAGAAAAATGCTAACGACGGCTATCCCGGCAACGTCCATCTTTTATACGGCACCACCGGCAAAGGCAAGGCTTTAATTTTTAAAGACGGGAAAGTGGAAGACGGCAGTTGGGCCAAAGCCAAACGCTTAAGCCGAACTATTTTTTATGATGCCGCCGGCAAAGAAGTTAAATTCAATCCAGGGCCAATTTGGATCTCGGTACTGCCGACGGGGAACGAAGTTGGCTACTAAGATATGGCCAACCTGAAAGATTTATTTGTTTCTAAAGTCAGGGTTAAGCTAATTCAGATTTTTCTTAATAAGCCCCAAGAAATGTTTTATGTTAGGCAGCTAGTTCGTGAAACCGACGAGGAAATTAATGCGGTCAGGCGTGAGCTGGCGCGGCTTGAAGCCAGGGGTTTAATTAAAAGCGAACCCCGGGCTAACCGGCTGTATTACTTTTTTATCAAAACCTATCCTTTTTATCAGGATTTAATCAGCTTGGTAGCCAAAACCACCGGTTTGGGCGCGGAAATTATCAAACACCACAATAAATTCGGCAACATTAAATATGCCTTGCTTGCCGGCCGATATGCCCGGTACATGCCCAGAAAATCTGATGAAGATATTGATTTATTAATAGTTGGTACCAAATTAATCATTCCCGAATTAAATCGATTAGTCAGAACGGCTGAAAGTCAGCGGGAAAAAGAAATTAATTATGCGCCAATGACCAGCGAGGAATTTACTTTCAGAAAATCCCGACGCGATCCGTTTTTGACTCGGATCTTGATGGCCGGGCGGGTAATGCTTATCGGCGATGAAGAAGAAATGGTATCGTAGTTTATTTTTGATTTTGGTTTTATTGGCCGCAGGGATTGCGATTAACTTGTGGTCGGCCAAAACCTTAAAGTTCGGTTTGGATATAGTCGGCGGCAGCCATTTATTGCTGGAAGCGGACATGAGCGCGATTAATCCGGGCGATCGTGAGTCAGCTCTAAATTCTTTAAAAACAGTCGTGGCCAAACGTGTCGATTTATACGGGGTAGCGGAACCAGTGATTCAAACCGCGATTACGCCTGACTCCTATCGTTTAATCGTCGAGTTGCCGGGGGTGACTGATATCAACCAGGCGATTGAGCTAATTGGCAAAACCGCTCAATTAGATTTTCGGGAGAACGTAGCCACAGATAGTGCTACCAGCGGCCAGATGATTTTTGTTTCCACCGGTTTAACCGGCAGCGACTTAACCAAAGCCGCCGTCACTTTTAACCAGCAGCAGGCAGGGAGCCAGCCGACAGTGTCATTGGAGTTTACTAATGAGGGGGCGCAAAAGTTTGCTGCCATTACCCAAAGGAACGTCGGTAAACCCCTGGCGATTTTTTTGGATGATCAACTGGTCACCGCGCCAATTGTTAATGAACCCATCCTTGATGGCCGGGCAGTAATTTCCGGCCAATTTACCACCGATAACGCTTCTCAATTAGTGATTCAGCTTAATGCCGGGGCTTTGCCGGTGCCGACCAAAATTATTGAGCAAACCAATATTTCTGCCAGCCTGGGTTCAGCGGCGGTTAACGCCAGCGTTAGGGCCGGCATCGTCGGCTTGGGATTAGTCATGGGCTTTATGATTTTAGTTTACCGGCTTAACGGCTTGCTGGCGGATATTGCTTTATTAATTTACGGCCTGCTTACTTTAGCGGTTTATCGATTAATTCCGGTAACTTTAACCTTGCCGGGTGTGGCTGGTTTTATTTTATCCATGGGGATGGCGGTTGACGCCAACATTTTGATTTTCGAGCGCTTAAAGGAAGAATTAAAAGCCGGCAAACCTTTTGGAGTAGCGATGCATTTGGGCTTTGGCCGGGCTTGGGATGCAATTAAAGACGCCAACATTACCACCATCGTTGTCAGTTTAATTTTATTAAATCCATTTAATTTCAATTGGCTGAATTCGTCAGGGCTAGTCCGCGGCTTTGCCTTAACCTTATTAATCGGGGTGATTTTAAGTCTGGTGACAGGAATTGTCATTACCCGTAACCTAATGCGATTAACTTACTTTAAAAAAATAAACCAATGATTAACTTTATTAAATACAGAACCATCTATTTTCTTTTATCACTTTTAGTGATCTTGCCTTCAAGTTATTTTTTAATTCGCTATGGTTTAAATCCGTCGGCCGACTTTACCGGGGGAGCTTTACTGGAGCTTAGATTTACCGGCGGCGCGGTGTCACAGGCGGCCTTAAACGAGGTAGCGCAGGCAAAACTGCCCGGGACAACGGTTCAGCAAAGTGGGGTTAACAGTTTTATTATTCGGGCGCAAAAACTGGATCAGGCGTCAAGCGTTAAGCTCCAGCAGGATTTGGCTGATCAGCTTGGGCCAGTTGAGGAAAAAAGGTTTTCCAGCGTTGGTCCGACCTTGGGGCAAGAATTAATCAAAAAAACCATTATCGGAATAATCCTGGCTGCCGGTTTTATTTTGGTCTATGTGGCGATCCGGTTTAAAGATAAAAAGTACGGCATCTGTGCGGTCTTAGCCATGCTTCACGACACCTTGATTTTAATCGGTACTTACAGCATCGCCAGCGTTTACTTCGGGGCTCAAGCCGACTCTTTGCTGGTAACAGCGGTCTTAACCATCTTATCTTTTTCAGTGCACGACACGATTGTGGTTTATGACAGAATCAGGGAAACCTTAAATAACGAACCTCACTTATCTTATGGTGAAGTGGTTAATCGCTCAATCAATCAAACCCTAACCCGGTCGATCAATAATTCCTTAACAATTATCTTTATGTTATTAGCTTTATTTTTACTGGGCGGAGAAACCATTCGTTGGTTTATTTTTGCTTTACTTATCGGTACCATCACCGGTACCTATTCGAGCACCTTTACCGCCGCGCCGCTTCTGGTAGTCTGGGAAAACTTAATAAATAAGAAGCGCTAGTACTCATTCACACACCCGGTGTGTGATAGATTAAAGCTAATGCCCGTTAGAAAAGACCCCTTAGTTACAGGTGAAATTTATCACATAGTTAATCGCGGAGTTGCCTCTATGCCAATTTTTCTTGATGATCGTTATCACCATCGTTTCTTAGAAGCTGTTTTTTACTACAGACATCAAAGACCCCCAATTCGCTATTCTTACTTTTCTCGCTTGCCGCAATCAGTTAAGTCGGAAACTTTATTAAAGTTAGATCAATTGCAAAAATTCTTTGTAGAAATAATTTGTTACTGCTTAATGCCGAATCATTTCCATTTTTTATTAAAGCAAACAACCGATAATGGTATTTCAGAATTCATGCGTAGATTTTCTGAAAGTTATACGCATTACTTTAATGTCAAAAACAAAAGAATTGGACCAATTTTCCAAGGCAGATTTAAATCGATAAGAATCGAAACAGAACAACAATTATTGCACACCTCCCGTTATATTCATCTTAATCCTTATAGTGCCGGCATTGTCAAATCTATGGAAGAATTGCAAGAATATTCTTATTCTTCATTACCAGAATACTTAGGAATAAATCAAAATAAAATTTGCCAAAAAGATATTATTCTTGATTATTTTAGAAATTCCGGAAGCTACGATGAATTTATTTCTAACGAAGCAGAATATCAAAGGGAACTATCAATGATTAAGCATGTGATGCTTGAAAATCCAGAAGGCGAGTAGTTAGATCACACACCCGGTGTGTGATAGGCTAAAAGATTTCTTTTATTCGTTTTAATAAATAGTCCCGGTCGTTTTTCTTAGCGTCTTCCATTACTTCCTCAAATAACTTGTTTAAAATTTGACCCACTTTTGGCCCCGCCGGTAAATTCAACAATTTCATCACGTCATGGCCATTAACCTTTAAATCGTTAATCTGCATTGGGGTCTGAAGCACCTCGTCAATCCGTCGCCTTAATTCCTGCAATCTCCAGGAAGTGGCTTTACTGCCGCCGCCAATCCGGTCACCGACTCTTAACATCATCATTTTATCGATGTTAACAATCTCCACCCGGCGGATGAAGCGGCGAATCGCCTTGTCAGTCATTTTTGGTTCATAGGCAAACATGTGCCAGCGGGTGAGTAACCACAATAAATCAATTTCTTTTTTGGAAAACTTTAAGCGCCGGGCAATTGCCTTTACCATCCTGGCGCCGATTACCTCGTGATTGTAAAAAGTAATCTCTTTGCCGCGGCCGAGATTTTTTTTGGATGCCGGTTTGCCGATATCATGTAAAAGCGTAGCCAATCTGACAATTGGTTCGGGTGAAGGACAGCCAGCCAGCGAATCCAGGCTGTGATCCCAAACATCTTTAGTGTGGTGGCCGGCTTGGGTCACTCCTCGAGTAGTGATTAGCTCGGGCAAAATGTGCTCCAAAAGTCCTGAGGTAAAAAGCAGGGTAATTCCATCTTTGGGAAACTTAGAAGCGATAATTTTTATTAGCTCATCCCGCACTCTTTCCTTGGCAATGTCGTTAATTAAAGCCGCGTTTTTAGCCATGGCTTTAAGCGTCTTGGCCTCGATTGAAAATCCCAGTTCGGCGCCGATTCTAATTGCCCGCATTAAACGTAAAGCATCTTCTTGGAAGCGCTGATCCGGATTGCCGACCGCTTTAATTTGTTTTTTCTTTAAATCTTCCTGCCCGCCGAACGGATCAATTATTTCGATCTCGGCTTTCCCTTGAGTGTAGGTAAGCACCCTTAAAGCCATAGCGTTAATGGTAAAATCCCGTCTTTGCAGATCTTCGTTTAAACTGTCGGCAAACTCAACTTTATCCGGTCGTCTTTTGTCAGAATAGCCTGATTCGGTCCGAAAGGTAGTAATCTCCATCACCCCGTCACCCTTGCCCCCCAAATGTTTTTCAGCAATACCGACGGTGCCGAAGCGGTTATCATAAAAAGCGTCTTTAAATAACTTAACGATCGTTTCCGGTTTGGCGGCAGTGGCAAAATCCCAATCGGTTACCGGTTTATTCATCAGCATATCCCGCACCGCCCCGCCGACAACATAAGCCTGGCAATCGGCTTTTTCCAAAACAGACAACACTTTAATTACTAGGGGAGGTAAGGTCACTTCCATTTGCTATGTTATTATAGCCGTAATGCTTCTAAATTGGGAAATTAAATCTAAAGCAAAACCGCTTGAAGCGATGCTAGCAAACCGGGGGCTTAACCCGCCCGCTAAGCAAAAAGCATTTTTTAATCCGCCCCATCCGTCCCAATTGAAACCGCTGTCGCCTAAAAAAGCAGTCGCCCTAATTAAAGCGGTGATTAAAGCCCAAAAATTAATTTATATTTATGGTGATTATGATGCTGATGGCGTCTGCTCGACCGCGATATTGTGGGAAACCATTCACGCCTTAGGCGGCAAAGTTCTGCCCTATATTCCGCCCAGAACCGATCCAACCAGGGGTTTGTCGGTTCAGGGAATTAAAGAGATTGTTAACTTGGGAGAAAAACCGGAATTAATTATTACCGTTGATAACGGCATTACTGCCGATGAAGCGGTTAAATATGCCCAGAGCTTAGGAATCAAGGTAATTATTACCGATCATCACCAACCAGCCGCCAAGTTGCCTGCCGCCGACGCCATCGTTCACAGCCTCAAGCTAGCCGGCGCCGGCGTGTCCTGGTTTTTAGCCAAAGCCCTGGGACAAGAGAATAGCTTAGATTTAGCCGGCTTAGGTACGATTGCTGATTTAGTTCCCTTAACCGAGGCCAACCGATCACTGGCCAAATTCGGTTTGGAAAAATTAAGAACGACCAAGCGGCCGGGTTTATTGCTTTTGGCTCGCGCCGCTAAACTTGATCTTTCTCAAATTACTGCCCGGCAAGCCAGCTACAATTTTGGTTCCCGCTTAAACGCCATGGCCAGGATGCAGCAAGCTTTAGATTCGGTCAGGTTACTCTGTACCAAGGATGAGCCAAGAGCCAGAAAATTAGCCGATACTTTAGAAACTGCCAACCAAAACAGACAAGCCTTAACCCTAGAAACGATTATTCATGCTGAAAAACGGGTGGATAAAACCCAAAAACTGATTTTTATTGCTGATGCTTCATACCATGAGGGCATTGTCGGTTTAGTGGCGGGCAGGTTAGCGGAAAAATTTAACCGGCCGGCAGTGGTGGTAGCCATCGGTAAGCATCATGCTAAGGCCTCGGGCCGGTCAATTGCCGGTTTTAACTTAATTGATGCAATTCGTTCGATTAAAGCGGACTTAATTAATCACGGCGGCCATGAGCAGGCAGCCGGTTTTACTGCCGAAGTTAAAAAGCTGTCGCAAATTAAAACACAGTTGTTGCAACTGGCTAAACTGCAGTTAAAAGGAGAGCAGCAGGCAAGCAAACTAGAGATAGAATGTTTACTGGATTTTTCAGCCATTACTTGGCCGTTTTACCGGGAGCTTAGCCGGTTTGAACCATTCGGCATGGCCAATCCCGAGCCGGTGTTTGCCACCCAAAAAGTTGAAGTGATAGAAAAGCGCCTGGTGGGGGCTGAGAAAACCCATTTAAAGCTTAAGTTAAAGCAGGGCGGCAAAATCTTTGACGCGGTTTTCTTCGGCAAAGGCTATCTTTTTAAAGATTTAAAGCCGGGGCAACCGGTTGACGTGGCTTACACCATTGAGGCCAATCATTTTAACGGCACCAAATCGTTACAGCTTAAAGTTAAAGATGTTACAATTTAAGCTATGGAAAGGACTTTAGCTCTCGAGGCAGTAAAACTGGTTGGCAAAACCGTTTTATTAAAAGGCTGGCTTAACTCGGTCAGAAGCCACGGCAAGCTGGTTTTTTTTGATTTACGTGACCGCTCTGGTTTAGTCCAGGTAGTAGCGCAAAATTTAACCACTAATCTTAAACAGGAATCCGTGGTTGCAGTTACCGGCAAAGTTAAAGAACGCCCGGAAAAACTTATTAATCCAAATCTAGCCACCGGGAAAGTTGAAGTGGCAGCTGACAAAGTTGAAGTGATCACCACCGCCGGCGAACTTCCTTTACCTGTTGACGGCGACGGCCATGATATTGATGAAAGTGTTCGGCTTAAATATCGTTACCTTGATTTACGCCGGCCGCGGATGAACAGAAATCTAAGATTAAGGGCCAAAGCGGTTAAGTTTATCCGCGATTTTTTAACCGAGCGTGACTTTGTGGAAGTAGAAACACCGGTATTGACCAAAACTACACCTGAGGGTGCCCGCGATTTCTTGGTGCCGTCGCGCTTAAAGCCGGGCAAGTTTTACGCATTACCCCAAAGCCCCCAGCAGTACAAACAGCTGTTAATGGTGGCGGGATTAGAGCGCTATTTTCAGATTGCCCGTTGTTTCAGGGATGAAGATCCCCGAGCCGACCGGGCTTACGGTGAGTTTACCCAATTGGATCTGGAGATGTCATTTGTGGAGCAAAACGACATTCTGGAGCTTACAGAGGCTTTGTTCAGCCAAATGGTTAAAGCCGTTTTTCCTAATAAAATTATCAGCGTTACCCCCTGGCCGAGATTAAAACACGCCGAGGCGGTAAAAAAATACGGTTCGGACAAGCCTGATTTAAGAACCGATAAAAATAACCCTGACGAATTGGCTTTTGCCTGGATTGTTGATTTCCCCCTATTTACCAAACAAAGTAAAGAGGATTTCTTCTACGGGGCAGGGGAAAAAGCTAAATACGCCCCGTCGCATCATATGTTTACTTCGCCCCACCCGGACGATGTCAAGTTACTGGATCAAGACCCGTTGAAAGTGCGGGGTTTACAGCACGACCTGGTTTTAAACGGCTTTGAGGTCGGTGGCGGCAGCATCAGAATTCACGACCCTAAAATTCAGGAAAAAGTGTTTGAGCTGATCGGTTTTTCAAAAGAACAAAAACAGCAGTTTGATCACATGCTGACCGCCTTTGGTTTTGGCGTTCCGCCCCATGGCGGTATTGCTCCGGGTATTGACCGATTATTAATGGCAATTTTGGGTGAACCAAGTTTACGGGAAGTGATTGCTTTTCCGGCAGTCGCCTCTGGGCAAACGGCCGTAGTTGATGCTCCCTCTGAGGCCACTGACCAGCAGCTTAAGGAATTGGGTCTAAACTTAAGTGCATGAAAGCTTTTTTAAAGTGGCTGCGGCTTAACCCGCGTCAGCTTATAAATTGGTTGTTAGTGGCCTTAAGTTTGAGTTTGTTGCCCACTGCTTTGCGGCCTCTGTCTTTTGTCCGGGCAATTGACTATGTCTTGCCTGGCGCTAACGACTATCCGGTGAATGTTTCCGGAGTTAGCGCCCCCAATTTATCTGCCCAATCAGCCATCGTTGTTGACGTTGGCAGCAAAACCATCATGATGGCCAAAAATCCCGACTTAGAATTATTGCCGGCTTCGACCACGAAAATCATGACTGGTTTAATTGCTCTGGAAGCTTATCGCTTGGATGAGGTTTTGACTGCTTCGGTTTCAGCCGAGGGTCAGGTCCTGGGGTTAAAATTGGGAGAGAAAATGACAGTTGAAAATCTTTTATACGGTATGCTGGTCGCCTCTGGCAATGATGCCGCTCAAGTTTTGGCAGATAATTATCCTGGCGGAGCCAAGGCCTTTGTAGCGGCCATGAACCAAAAAGCCAAAGCTTTAGGACTTAAAGATACCCAATTTACTAACCCTACGGGTTTGGATGAGGCCGGTCACCACACCAGCGTTCATGATTTAAGCCTGCTTTCGGCTACAGCCATGACTAATCCGGTTTTTACCAAGATTGTGGCTACGCCTAAAATTAGTGTTACCGATATCACCGGGGAGAAGGAGTACGAGCTTTTGACAATTAACGATTTACTCGGACAAGTTGAAGGTTTAGTCGGTGTCAAAACCGGCTGGACCGAACTGGCCGGTGAGTGTTTAGTCACCTATGTTAAGCGGGGCGAGCGGGCGATTATTACTGTAGTCTTGGGAAGCAATGATCGTTTTGGCGAAAGCAAAACATTAATTGACTGGGCGTTTGCGAATTTTAACTGGGAAGGGGTGGCTGGAGCCACTCAGTAGTGACAGCCGGCACATAGCCGAAAAAGCCGTTGTCGCCCTCAAAAACAATGATCGGCATCAAAAAGCCGCTTGAAGTTTCGCCGTCATAGTAAGCCAAATAAATCCGCCTAATCGGGACGATATTGCCCGGATTATTGCCCACGCTGGCAATAAATCCCTCCCGGGTTTGCAGCTCCCGCCAAGCCTGAGAAGCGGTTTTAATCGGGTAAGTGGCATTTTGTTCAAAGTCAATCGGAAAATAGTTGTACTCTGCCTGGACAATCCGTTTTTCCGCCTCTCGACTGCCGGAAAAAATTAACCGCACAATCCCTTTTTCCGGGTTGGTCGGTAAAATTTTAACGTCGCTCAAGCTTGGTCTGAATAAATCTACCTGGACAAAATCGGCTTCAGATAAACTGACGGCCGTGACATATTGCCCGGCAGAGAACTTTAGGTAAGTAATCGTGGTTGTTCCTGCCGTCAGCTCGTCGTTGAGTAAACCGGTTTCTCTTAAAAAATTGGTCATTTCTGCATCGGTTTGTTCTTTGCCCGGCAATTGTTTGTCCGACAAAATTGTTGGGTCAGCCTGCCAGTTTCTTTTTAAAGTAAATGATCCGGTGATGATGTCCATTTCTAAAGTGCTGGGTAAAAATATATCCGACTCCCAGCGGTAGCGGCGTTCGGTTACCTCCTTGGGTTCATTGTTAAAGCCCATCTTTTTGGCCGTAACGTTAGCCGCATCCAGGGCTAAGAAGCTGGAGCGAAAAGTGGGCATTAAATAAATGGTTGCCCGGTCGCCTAAATCAGGCGTGCCTCCGGTTGGTGTCTCTAATCGTAAAGTTAATTCCGGGTGAAGCCGTTCAGGGAATTCAATTGCCGGCAGTTTGCCAAAAGCCACCGTTGGCGGCGGCGGCGGGGGTGGATTAACCACCTTAAAGTAAGTGTTGACGATGGAAATACCCAGTTTTAAGACCAAAATTGCCGCCAAGACCAAGGCTGACAACTTAATTAATTTGCGCGCCATTAGGGCAGTTTCGGTGAGTGACGCCATGTTTTGAGTATAGTCATTTTCTCTGTTAGAATGCAAATTAATGATAGTTAAAACCCGGATTGCTCCCTCCCCAACTGGCCTGCCCCATATTGGCACCATGTATCAGGCTTTGATTAACTATGCTTTTGCCAAAAAAAATAAAGGCCAGTTTTTGGTCCGGATCGAAGACACTGACCAGAGCCGTTTAGTTGCCGGAGCCGAAAAGGCCTTATTTGACGCCTTAGATTGGCTGGGACTAAAGCCGGATGCTAAGTCAATCAAGCAGTCACAGCGATTGCCGATTTACCGTGAGCATGCCGAAAAACTGATTGAACTTAAGCACGCTTATTATTGTTTTTGCTCTGAAGCAAGACTGGAACAGTTAAGAAAAGAACAGACCTTGGCCGGCAAAGCACCGATGTATGACGGTCAGTGTCGTAATTTAGATCGAGAGCCTGCCGCTGAAAGAGCCAAGAGTGAACCTCATGTTATCAGATTAAAAGTACCCAAAGATGAAACTTTAGTTATTGAAGACTTGCTCAGGGGAAAAGTGAGCTTTGACAGCAATCTGGTTGACGACCAGGTGTTAATTAAATCTGACGGTTATCCAACCTATCATCTGGCCATGGCAGTTGACGATCATTTGATGGCGATTACCCACGTGGTTCGGGGCGAGGAGTGGTTGAGCTCCAGCCCGAAGCTTAAGTTAATTTATCGATACTTCGGCTGGAGTTTGCCGATTTTAGTCCATACCCCGATTTTAAGGAATCCGGACCGGTCCAAGTTGTCAAAACGCCACGGACACGCTGCCGTCAGTTGGTATCAACAACAAGGTTATTTACCCGAAGCGGTAATTAATTTTTTAATTACCCGGGTTTGGAATCATCCGCAGGGAAAAGAAGTGTTTGGTTTAGATGAAATTATCAAACATTTTGATTTTAAAGCAATGCACTTAACCGGTCCGATCGTTGACTTGGATAAGCTTAATTGGCTTAACGGCCAATGGTTAAGGCGGCTGCCGGAAAAGCAATTGTGGCCGGAACTGAAAGAATTTCTGCCGGAAAGTTTGTCACGGGCTGTGTTTAAGCCGATTTGGCCGTTGTTAAAAGACCGTTTAGTCAAATTATCCGACCTGCCTTTACAAACCCAATATTTTGTCAGCCAGCCCCAGCTTAAAGTGCCGGAAATTTTGGGAGAATCAAGGATGACAGCCAAAGACACCGGACTTTATTTAATTAAAGTGGCGGAAATTATTAAAAACATAAAACCCTGGGCGGTAAAAAATTTAGAAAATAAACTCCACCAGCTGCAGGTAGCTGAAAATTTAAAACCCAGGCCGGCGTTTATGACCATCCGCTTGTCTGTTACCGGTTCTCCTGCCACTCCGCCCTTATTTGATGTTTTACACATTTTGGGCCAAACAGTAGTCTTAAAACGCTTACAATATGCCCAAAAAATCCTTAAGTCGCGCTAAAAAAATATTAGCCGGAGTGACCCTGACTGGCAGTTTGCTTTTAACTTCGGGAGCGCAAAAGCTAAAACCTCTGGACGAAAAACCGCCCGAGCTAAGATTGCCCTATGGTTTAGTGTCAACTAAGGAGCTACGCTCACTCTTAAAAAAAATGCTTGCCGAGGTAACACCGGAAACATCGCGGATATTAACTCAGGAAGAGGAGATGACTTTGTCAGCGTTGGTTGAAAAAACTTTAGGGATTAAAGCAGTGAGCCAGCTCCAAGGAAATCGTCTCAATCACCAGGTTGGCTACATCGGTTTGGAACAGCATTTGCCCCGCCGGCCCAATGATACTTTAGCCGGCCGGGAATTCCCTCAAGCCGGTTTGGCATCAAGCCGCGGTGCCTGGGGTTATGTGCCGGCCGAAAAAGAAAAATATTATTTAGCGGTCCAAACTCTTTATTTGCCCGACTGGCAGGCACGCTTGGGTGAATTAAGAGATTGGTATAAATTCAGGAAAATGGTGGCGATTAACCCCGAAACAGGAGCGGCAGTGGTTGCCGTCATCGCCGACGCCGGGCCGGCCAAATGGACCGGCAAGCAATTCGGCGGTTCACCCCTGGTGATGCACGACCTGGGTTTTTACCCCAAAAAAACCAAAGGTAAAATCATTTTGCTGTTTGTTGATGATCCGGATGATAAGATACCCCTTGGTCCGGTTAGTCATGCCAAAACTATTTAAAGTTTTTTTTCTAAGTCTGCTTTTACTTTTCGGTGCGCCGCCGCCGACTCTGGCCGTGGTTAATCCGTTGGAAAACGCTAATAATCGTTTTGGCATTCATATTTTGGAAGCCCATGATTTGGGTGCGGCCGCCGCTTTGGTTAACAGTAGCGGCGGAGATTGGGGTTATGTGACTTTGGTCCTAAGGTTAAACGATTTAAACCCCGATAAATGGCAAAATTTATTTGATTCGATGCGCCGCTTGAAATTAATCCCCATTGTTCGGCTGGCCACAGTTCCAGAAGGGGAATTGTGGGTTAAGCCATTGCCAGAAGATGCTCAAAAAATGACTGATTTTTTAAACTCTTTAAACTGGGTGATAACCAACCGCTACGTCATTTTATTTAATGAACCAAATCACGCCAAAGAGTGGGGTGGTCAATTAAAACCGCGAGAGTATGTTCAAACGGTCAAGGAGTTTCAGGCAAAACTTAAAGCCGCTTCAGACGATTTCTTTATTCTCCCGGCCGGATTGGATACAGCCGCCCCCGACAGCCCCGACACCATGGCGGCGACGGAGTATTGGCGGCAAATGTATTTGGCCGATTCAGCCATTTTTGGCCTGTTTGACGGCTGGAACTCTCACTCTTATCCCAATCCCAACTTTTCCGCCCCGCCGACAAAAACCGGCTTGGGGAGCCTTACCAGTTATCGATCAGAAGCAAGCTACTTAAGTCAATTTGGCCTACCTCTTAATCTACCGCTATTTATTACCGAAACCGGCTGGGTTAACTCAGCCGCCAATGATTTAAGTAATTATTATCGTCAAGCCTACAACTCAATTTGGACCGACACTAATTTAGTCGCCGTTACCCCGTTTGTTTTAAACTATCCCAGTCCGCCTTTTAGCCAGTTTTCCTGGCAGGAGCCGGGTACCAGTGAGTTTTATCCTCATTACGCCGCGGTTGAAGCGTTAATTAAAACTGCCGGCACTCCCAAGCAAATTCAGGAAAGCCAGCTCATCGCTTCAACGATTCCAAAAACAGTGATCGAAAACTCCGATTACCAGTTTCAGGTCACGCTTGAAAACACCGGGCAATCAATCTGGAATCGGGACGACTACGAATTGGTGATTGACGGTAATCTGACCCCGGGATCAGTTTTGGTTAGCCGGGTTTCAGACACCGAGCCTTTTGACACCGTTACTTTCAACGTCAATCTTTCTACCGGTCAAACACATGATCAAATAATCCTTAACTTACAATTAAAATTCAAAGACCAGCCGTTTGGTGAAAAAATTGACCAAACAATTGAGGTGATTTCGCCACCCAATTTAATCGTTCGCGCCAAACAGTTCTTAAAATCGACTTTAACCGGAGACGATTACCATTTAGTAGTTTACGACAGCAATAATCGGGTAGTGGGTGAATATAACTTAATTTTAGTTGACGGTGAGCTTCGACCGGTTAAGCTCTATGGTGTTGTTCCCGATGAAGTCTACCGGCTGGTTTTATTAAAACCTTACTATTTGCCCAGGCAAACAATCACCGTTTTAACCGGGCAAGATAATCTGGTTACCTTCAAAGCCTTATTGCCCTTTGATTTTAACAACGACGGTCAATTTAGCTGGAAAGACTTAGTCAGTTGGCGCTTATTTTGCTTCTGGTGTTTATAACCAGGTGACGACCTTGGAGTCTTGTTGAAGCTTTGAGATTAATGCCTGGACTGCATCCGAAATTTTTTGCTGTTCCAATTGATTGGTTAATTGAATTTTTACTTGATCAAAAGTTTGTTCGGGATAAAGAGTTTGGTTTTCTTGCCAATAAGCCTGCAACTCTTCATCGCTGACCTCCACCGGCCCGGCCATTTTTTCCAGTAATTTTTGAATTCTAATTTCTTCCAATAAAACCGGTCGGGTTAAATCTTGCTGTTTTAACAAGTCGTCTAAACTCATGCCTTGTTGCTGGGCTATTCCTTCGATTGTCGTCATTTCGGCGTTTAGCTCGTCTTGCGATACAGTTAAATTTCTTTTTTTGGCTTCAAGTAAAATTAACTTTTTAGTAATTAAAGTACTTAGAGCCTGCTGGCCGGCTAAACGGTCAACCTCGCTCATGTAAGCCACACGGGTTATCGGCCGGTTATTCACCCAGGCGACCACAAACCAGTTCTTAAAATAGAAAAGTAATCCCAAAACTCCGATAACAATTGCTCCCCGTATCAACCAGATTCTTAAATCAAGCTTAATTTTTTTCGCCTTTTTTATTGCCATTTTTCTATGATACCATAAATTAATGGTTAACCAATCGGAATTCCAGTATTTAAATCTATTAAAAGATATTTTGGATAATGGTCAGTGGAAAATTAGTCACTCTACCGGCGTTAAGTTAAAGTCAGTTTTTGGCCGTCAGATCAGGTTTGATTTGTCTCAGGGTTTTCCGCTTCTGACCACCAAGAAAGTCTTTTTGCGGGGGATCATTCATGAACTTTTGTGGTTTTTATCCGGCTCGTCCAACATCAAGTATTTAGTTGATAACCATGTTCACATCTGGGATGACTGGGCCTTTAAAAAATACCAGTGGGCCGTTAAAGACGGTAAGGCTAAGGAATTAGCTTTTGGGGAGTTTATGGACAAAATTAAGAACGAACCGGGTTTTGTCGACCAGTGGGGCGATTTGGGTCCGGTTTACGGTGTTCAGTGGCGCAATTGGCCCACCTTTTCTAAGGCTTCGTCAGGCAAGCCTTCCACGGTTGATCAATTGGGTTGGGCGATCGAAAAAATTAAAAAATACCCCCAGAAAAAGCATTATCTTATTTCTGCCTGGAACGCCGGCTGTATTTACGAAATGAGCGGTTCTCATTCAGCCTCGATGGTAATTGCTCCTTGCCACACGATGTTTCACATCAATATTACCGGTGACAAACTGTCGCTCCTTTTATATCAGCGCTCGGCTGACATGTTTTTAGGAGTCCCTTTTAATATTGCTTCCTATGCTTTATTAACTTTAATGCTGGCTCAAGTCACCGGCTACAAACCCGGGGATTTTGTTCACACTTTTGGTGACGCTCATATCTACCAAAACCACATTGACCAAGTGAAAATCCAGCTTAAGCGCCAGCCCCGGCCGTTTCCGACCATGAAAATTAATCCAAAAGTAAAATCGATTAACGACTTTAAGTTTGAAGATTTTACGATTGAAAATTACGATCCGCACCCGGGCATTAAAGGCGAGATTACGGTTGTCGGAGGCTTTTAAATGGCCGCCCGTGTTTCTTTAATCGTGGCTCATGATGATAAATTAGGCATCGGTAAAACCAACCAGCTTCTGTTTCGCCTTTCCGCTGACTTAAAGAGGTTTAAGCAAATTACCATGGGTCATCCGATTATCATGGGCCGAAAAACTCACTCGTCAATCGGCCGGGTGTTATCGGGAAGAGCCAACATCATTATTAGCCGAAATCCGGATTTTAAGGTCGAGGGCGCCAGGGTGGTTAATTCGTTGTCTTCTGCCCTGGAGTTAGCCCGATCCTTAGATGATCAAGAAATTTTTATTATCGGCGGCGGGGAGATTTTTAAACAAGCGATGGAACAAAACTTAGTTGATAAACTTTACGTCACTAAAGTTCAAGGAGATTTTGGCGCCGAAATCTTTTTTCCGCCCTACCCATCGTTTAAAAAAATCGTTTTTGAACAAGAGGGCAGAGAAAACGATTGGCACTATACCTTCCTGGAACTGTTAAAATAAAAATTATGAAACCCTGGGATGAGTTAGCCGATGAAACTTCGATCAAAAAAACAGTTGACAGTTTAACTGCCGCCGGCATCGATGTCTTGGTCGTTGATAATGGCGCAGCGGCGAAAGCTAAAGTTTTGGAAATGCTGCCCAAAGGCGCCGAAGTGATGAATATGTCATCGGTAACCTTAGAGACGCTGGGGTTAGTCAAAGAGATAAATGAGTCGGGTAATTACGATTCAGTTAAAAACAAATTAAAGCAAATGGACCGTAAAACCCAAGGGGTAGTGATGCAAAAGCTGGGCGCCGCGCCCGAGTGGGCGGTCGGCAGCGTTCACGCGGTCAGCCTTGATGGCCATATTTTAATTGCTTCCAATACCGGCAGCCAGCTGTCGGCTAACGCCTACTCTTCAGCTCACGTGATTTGGGTAGTCGGCACTCAAAAAATTGTTGCCGATTTGGAGGAAGCAAGAACCAGAGTTTATGAATATTGCTTGCCGACTGAAGACAAGCACATGCGTGAGCTTTATGGAACGGGTAGCAACGTCAGCAAACTTTTACAAATCAGCAGGGAAAAAGTGCCCCACCGTCTGACTTTGATTTTCGTCAAAGAAAAGTTGGGCGTTTAGATGCATAGTCCGGCGATTGACGTCATGAGATTACTAGCCATCTTGGCAGTAGTTTTGGTTCACACCACCACAAAAACCCTTAATGCCACCGGTTATGACTTAAATGCATATTGGTGGCCGTTACTTTTAAATCAAATTTCTCGCTTTGCCGTGCCGATGTTTTTTTTAATTTCCGGTTTTGTCCTGGAGTTAAATTACGGCCACCACCCTGATTATTTAAGTTATTTAAAAAAACGTTTAAGTAAAATTTTAGTTCCTTATTTATTTTGGAGTCTTATTTATTATTTTTTTGTCTACCAAGGCAATCTGGCACCTTTATCAACAGTGCTTTTATGGGGCGGAGCGGCTTACCAGCTTTACTTTATTCCGGCTTTAATGATTTTTTATCTAATCTTTCCGTTATTCCACCGCTTGTATAAAATTTTGGCCCACCCTTTGGTGCTGCTGGTTCTTGGCGCCGTTCAAGTGAGAATCCTTTACCAGGACTATTTTGTCCGTGATTTACCTTACCCATTTCCCATCAGTATTGCCCTGATGGCATTTTATGTTTTTATCATTGGGATGGTGGCCTCACACTACCAAAAACAGTTAATGGAGGGGATTAAAAAGTGGTTTTGGGCGCTAGCCCCATTAACCATTGGTTTGGCCTTAGGTATTTTCTGGCAGGGGTGGCAAAGATATTTTATGACCTGGAACATTCACGCTTTTTACTCCCAGTGGCGTCCGAGCGTCATGTTTTACTCAATTAGTTTGTCAGCAGTCCTTTATTATTTGTTTTCCGTCAGCAAAAGATTCCAAAAACAAATTCCCGCTTTATCGGGTCTGGCCTTTTTTGTCTTTTTCTTTCACTTGATTCCTTTGGAATTGCTCTGGCGCCAGATTGGTACAGTTCAAGCCTGGTGGTACGATCCGATGTTTTTCCTCGCTACTGCCGCCGCCTCATTTGGCGTCGGCTATCTTGCCCACAAAATTCCTTACTTATCCAAACTCACCGGTTAAAGAGCCTTTCTTTGGTCGACCGTTCCGCCCATATATGAGGCCCGGTAAATTTCCGTTTTTCCCTTTAAGATTATTTCCGTGCCGGAGAATCTAGTTACTTTTCCCGCCCAGGAGTTTAAATATTTAAACTGTCCGCTTAACAATTTTTTCGGGCCGCGGAAAGGGGATGCATTCGGCATTTTAGCTAGAGCGGCGCGTAAAACTTTATAAACTTCATCCGGGTTAGCTTTAGTTTCCACCCAGCCGTAATAAATCATCAGCCAGACCGGTTTATGGTCATAAAACACTGCCAACCGGCCGCCATATGGTTCGCCGCCGAAAAAATTGTCATTCATCGACCATTTGCCCTGTTTGAAGGTAATCGTCGTTGATTTATCTTTTTCTTTTTTCCAAGACCGTTCATTGCCGGTGACATAGCCGGCCTTATTGGCCGTGATTAAAAACCGCTTTAGGGATTTTGTGGTCATTTATCTGCTATTATAGCAAGCACCTATGATTCCTTTTACCAGAACTGGTTACGATAAATTACTTGCCGAAAGAGCCAGGTTACAGCAAAAACGGGCTGAAACGGTTGTTCGGGTACAAACTGCCCGGGAAATGGGTGATTTGTCGGAAAATGGTGCTTATAAATACGGCCGTATGGAGTTGGGAGATATTGGCAGACAGCTGCGCCAACTGTCATTTTTATTGAAAAACGCGGTTGTCACCCCGGCGCAAAAAAATGGCAGCGTTGGTTTTGGCAGTGTCGTGACAGTGACCGCGCCGACGGGTACAAAGACTTTCACCATGGTGAGCGAGTACGAGTCTGACCCGCTTGAGAATCGTTTATCAATGACCGGCCCTATCGGCCAGGCGCTCATGGGTAAAAAAGTAGGCGACAAAGTATCGGTCGTGGTGCCCGCGGGAAAGGTAACTTACGAAATCAACTCTTTATCTTAATCTTAGTGGCTTTTTTGAAAGTTTTACCTTGAAATTCCAGTTTCACTACTTCACCTCTTTGAATAATTAAGCTTTTATTTTTCGGATCCCAAGGATAGCGGGGGAACTTTTGATTTGTAAGGTACCAATAGGCGAAAGTGAGGGGTTCGCCATGAGAAACTAAAACACATTCCTTACCCTTGCTGACCTTTTCCTTGATGACAGACATCATTCTGGCAACTACTCGGTCTTTTGGTTCCCTGGATGGGTCATCTTGTTCTATTTTCCAGGCCTGTTTTTCAGCTTTAGGTTTTCCTTGTAAATTAGGACAACCGACTTCGATCAATCGGTCGTCAACGGTGACGGATGAGTCTGTTTGTACGCCGATCAGTTTGGCAGTCTGAACGCATCTAACCATTGGACTGGAATATATTGGCAACTTTTTAAGTTTCTGTTTTACAAACCACTGACCAATTCGTTTGGCATTTTGTCTGCCTGTTGCCGATAAAGGCATCGGCAGGCGAAAGTGAAATAAGTTTTTCGGGTTGTTAAATTCGGTATGGCGGACAAGATAAAGATTCATTTTATTAACCTATAGATTTAGATAGCAAGAAAATTCCGAAGATAAATAAAGTAAACATTAAACCCAAGTAAGCATAAGATTTCTTGGGAGCGCCCCGAAATTCCTTCCAGGCGAATATTCCCCAGAGGGCTCCGATCATTGGAGCACATTGGCCTAAAGTGTAGGCAATAGCCACACTAAAATTTGGCATTGAGGCTACCACCAAATTAGAAACAGTGGCCATCGACCATATTAGTCCTGCCAAAATAGCCCAGCCATGCCAGGAAGGTTGGGCCCGCAGGTATTCATCCACATCAATTGGTGGTTGTTTAGGAACCAACGGCTTTTTCATTATCAGCGGCAATAAAACTACTGTGGCTAGAAAGCCTCCTATGGTCATAAATACCGCTCCGCTATATCCGCTTAAGCCTTGGGCAAAGGCGTAGTTAAAAGGGAAAGGGAAAAGTCCAAGAATTAAACCACAAAGCAGCGAGACAATGATGCCTCGTTGTAAATTTCTTTTTTCAATTCCACCCCGCTCTTTTAACTTATAAGCAATTCCATTAGCGATAACGGCCAGCAGCACCATAAACAATCCGGCAAACAGATAAACAGGATTACTGGTGGCAGTAGGATTGGTAATAAAAGCCAGAGTCGTGCCCAAAATTAAAGCAATGCCGAGCGCTAAAGGAAAGGCGTTGGCAAAGCCCGTCAGGGCGATGGCGGCAACAAGCAAGATGTTACCCAGCCCCCAGAAAAAGCCGCCTAGTATGGCCCAGAGCCCACCGATTAGAGAAAAATTATTTAGGTCAAAACCGCCAAGGAGAATTGATAATAAAACGGTCCAGACAACAATGCTCCAGGCAAAGTCCCAATAATATGCTTCAAATCGCCAATTGCCGCATTTTTTAAGTGTGTTAATCCATGATCCCCAACCAATCATGTTCACTAACAACATCCCAAAAGCCACGGGGATTGAAGGAGCAAAACCCATATTTACTTCAGTCGGCGAACAATCACCCCAGCTCTTTTAAAAAGGGTTAGCCCAAATTTATCGGTGTGATGCTGGTCAATAACGACTTCAATAATGCCGGCGTTGATCAACAGTTTGGCACAGTAATTACAGGGCATGATAGTCGAGTAAAGGCTTGAGCCTTTGGTGGAAACGCCGTGATAAGCCGATTGTAAAATCACATTTTGCTCGGCGTGGACGCAGAGACACCTGTCTTTGTGCTCATTAGCTTTATAAATCCCCTTATGTCTTTTAGTGCAGCGTTCACAACCGCCGTCAACACAGTTTTTAGTCCCACTTGGAGTTTCGTTGTAGCCGGTAGCCAGTAAGTGCTTGTTTCGTACCAGCACTGCTCCAACCCTCATTCTAATGCAAGTCGACCGGCTTTTGGCTACATGGGCTATTTCCATAAAGTACTGGTCCCAGGTTGGTCGGATGTGTTTTTTCATTTAATGTTCATATTCTACAGCTTTTTTAACAAATTTAAATTGCTTCTTACCAAGGCCTCTTTTTTGGCCTTAGACCACTTTTTTAGCTGTGCCTCCCTGCGCATTGCCTCTCTTCTTGAATCGAAACTTTCTTGGTATACCAAGTCAACAGAATTGAAATAACGCACGTATCTTGCAGAAGTACTTGATTTACTTTTATGCTCATTGAGCCGTTTCTCGAGATTATTAGTTTGTCCAATATATAAGGTATTTGCTGATGTACGAAGGATGTAGACAGAATACATATTTATTACGATTCCTTTATGTGTGGCCGAAGGCCCTGAGCGAGCGTAGCGAGTCGAACGGGTTGAGCGTATCGATCTAGGCCCGTTTGGCCAAGTAATATCATCTACAGATTACTTAGTTTTGGCGAGTAATTCGTCTATTTGTCCACCATTCCACCCAGTCACCATATTACCCTCTGCATCTATCTGAACAAACGTGTGTTGGTAGACAACGTTGTACTTTTTGGCTAAATCTTTTTCTTCCTGGTCTGTTTCTGGGTCGTTATAATTTACCCGTATAACTGTTAAGTCCTCAGGAATTCTATCGGTGTTTTCCTTAAGATTTGCATCAGTTGGTTGACAAGTCGGACACCAAGATGCGTAGAAAAACAAGACTCGGCGGTTGCCCGCTGCTTTGGCCAAAGCTGTTTTAGAGTGCTCAACATAACGGGATTCTCCGCTATTTACCATTACCACGTCGTCCTTTTGTGCGGGTGGTTTTTGATAAAACATATATGCTCCGAAGCCAAAAGCTACAAGAAGAAAAATAGTAATAATTTTTATTTGAGTTTTAACATGATCGAACATCTATTTATGTCACCCCTTCTTTGTTTAAGTATACCTTATTGAGAGCTTACGGTCGCTTCGTGTCCAGTCTTGTTGCCGGACTAGGATTCGAACCTAGATGATGACATTCAGAGTGTCACATCCTGCCATTAGATGATCCGGCATTGTCAGCCATATTTTAACATAGCTTCGGTGTTAGAATGCCTTATGGCAAAACAGTTTACTTGTCTTATTCCTTTCTATAACGAAGGGGAAAGGGTTTTGAGAGTTTTAGACAAAATCAGCACGTTCAAGCGCCAAGCCGATATTGTTTGTGTTGACGACGGTTCGCAAGATTTAGCCTCAGAAAAGATTGCCAAAAAGTATCCTTGGGTTACTTTAATCAAACTGAAAGAGAATCAAGGGAAAACAGCAGCAGTTGCTGCCGGTTTAAAAAAAGTCAAAACTCATTACGTTTTTTTACTGGATGCGGATTTAAGAAAAATTTCCGTTAAAGATTTTCAGGCAGGCTTGGATTGGTGCCGCAAGGAGCCAAAGATTGACATGTTAATTTTTGGCAGGATTAATGACCCATTTAGAAGTTCTTTATTGGCGACACACATCCTTTTATCCGGGGAAAGAATTGTTAAAACTAAGATTTTAAAAGCGGTGCTTCGTGGCCGAGTTAAGGGGTTTCAGCTGGAACTCGCTTTAAATCAATATTGTTTGGACCATAATTTAACGGTTGTTACTCTGCCTTCTAGGGCCAAGACTACGTTAAAGTTGAAAAAATACGGCCTTGTCGGATTAAAAAGAGATGGCAAGATGTTTTGGGAACTTTTCAACTATACAGGAATCCGCAGCTATATGAGGCAGGTTTCAGTTTTTACCGGAAGAAAGACATGGTTATGACCAAAATTTTAGTCCGCTATGCAGAAATTGCCTTAAAGGGCAAAAACTTAAACTTTTTTGAAAATTCTCTAATTTCCAACCTAAAAAGATCATTGAATTTACCGAACCGGGCTGTAACCAAGTTAAGAAAACAGATTTTAATCGAGGTTGATGAAAGTTTAATTAATCAAAGTCTAAAAAAATTAGAACATATCTTTGGAGTTGCCTGGTTTGCACCGGTAGTTGAGGTTAAAACTGACCTGACTGTGATCACCAAGGCGGTAGTGAGTTTGGCTAAAAAACAGATAAAAAATAAAGACACCTTTGCCATTGCCGCCCACAGAAACGATAAGACGATTTCATTTACCAGTCAGGAGGCGGATCGGGAACTGGGTGCGGCAGTGATTAAAGCTACCAAAGCTAAGGTCGACTTATCTAAGCCTGACAAAACTATTTATTTGGATCTGGGGAAAATCAACACCTTTATCTATAGCGCCAAATTAGCCGGCGCCGGCGGCCTGCCGGTGGGAACCAGTGGCAAAGTGTTGTGTTTATTATCCGGCGGCTTTGATTCTATTGCTGCCGCCTACTTACTAGCCAAACGAGGAGCGCAAGTCGATTTTGCTCATTTCCATGTTTTTAGTGATCATAAGCAAGTATTAAAGACCAAAATTAAGGATATTGTTGATGGTTTAAAAGAGTTCACTTACTCGCAAAAACTGTTTTTATTAAGTTATATTCCTTTCCAAATGGAAGTAGTTGATCTGTCAGCAGATTTGGCCCCGCACGAATTGGTCGTTTTTAGGCGGTTAATGATTAAAGCGACCGGAGCCTTGGCCAAAAAACACGGTTATGAAGCTTTAGTGGTGGGCGACAGTTTAGGGCAAGTTGCCTCGCAAACACTGTCAAATATTGTCGCCGTTGATGCCGTCGCCGATTTGCCGGTATTTCGGCCCTTAATCGGTACTGATAAAAAAGAGATTATCGATTTAGTCAGAAGTTTAGGTTTGGAACAGGCCGCAATTGCCCCCTATAAAGACTGTTGTTCAATTATTTCCCGTTCGCCGGCTACCAGAGCCAATCCGGAGAAAATTGATCAAATAGAGAAGAAAATTAAAATTGATCGGCTCGTAAGGGAAATTGCCGATAAAGCCGCTATAATTAATTTATGAATATTCCGGTCAAAACTTTAAAATCGGGTTTTTCCATGCCCGTGTTTGGTTTTGGTACCTGGCAAATGGGTGGCAGACACGAACGTGACCCGCAAAATGACGACCAAGCAGACATTGCAGCGATTAAGGCCGCGATTGAGGCGGGGATTACTCACATCGACACTGCTGAAAGTTATTCTGCCGGTCACGCAGAAGAATTAGTGGCTCAAGCCATTAAAGGTTACGATCGATCTAAGCTATTTATCGTTTCCAAAGCTCATCAAGAGCATCTGAGGCATGATGATTTATTAGTAGCCTGCGAAAACAGTTTAAAGCGTCTGCAAATTGACTACCTGGATCTTTACTTACTGCATGCTCCCAGTCTTCAGGTGCCGATTAAAGAAACGATGGCAGCGATGGACAAGTTAAAAGCCGACGGCCGGATTAAAAATATCGGCATCAGCAATTTTTCTATTAAAAGAACCAAAGAAGCGGTGACTGCCACCCAAAACCAAATTGTGGCTAATCAGCTTCATCTCAACTTAATGTATCGCGAGCCCGAGCGGGATGGCTTGGTAGAATATTGCCAGCAAAATGACATGCTGTTTATTGCCTGGCGACCGGTGCAAAAAGGGGCATTAACCCAACCTGGTCACTATCCGATTCTGGATGAAATGTGTGCTAAATACCAAAAAACTCCCAGTCAAATTGCTATCAATTGGTTGATCAGTCAGGAAAATATTATTACTTTGGCTAAATCGACCAATTTAGAACACTTGGAGGAAAACTTGGGCGCACTAGGCTGGCAGATGGACAAAAATGACATGGAGCGCCTAGACAAAGAATTTCCTGATCAAAAAGATATATCCGACGCTGTTCCACTTTTATGATTACCTGTCAGTTTGAAAATGACGGCAAGGATTCTTTAAGGCACGTGGTAGTAGACGTGTTGTTATTAGACGGCAATAAAATTTTACTGGCTAAAAGAACCGGTAAACTCTTAGAGTCGGGTAAGTGGGCTTTACCGGGCGGTTTTCTTGATCGGGATGAAACGTGTGAACAGGGGGCAATGCGGGAAGTCAAAGAAGAAACTGGTTACGAAATTCAAATAATTAAACTACTGCGGATTGTTGATAGCCCTGACAGGCCCAAAGAAGACAGACAAAATGTTTCTTTTGTTTATCTAGCTAAACCAACAGAAAAAACTGGTAAAGCTGACCATGAATCTTCCGAGATGCAATGGTTTGATTTAGATAAATTGCCGCCGGTCGAGGAAATTGCCTTTGACCACTACGACAATATTAATATTTATCTCGAGAGTATTGACAGGTAGTACCATTAATGGTACTATTCGAATATAT
>Ga0209542_10004290_pt1 | contig 29453 bp, 32 predicted proteins | sample RifCSPhighO2_01_FD_184028 | JGI IMG/M metagenome (GOLD analysis project Ga0209542, IMG submission 184028) | Soil microbial communities from Rifle, Colorado - Rifle CSP2_plank highO2_0.1 (SPAdes) (version 2) | ecosystem: Environmental > Terrestrial > Deep subsurface > Rock core/Sediment ... | reverse complement strand
TCCAACTGCATTTTGATTGGCTTTTTCATAGTAGTTACAATGTAACTACACTAGTAAATAAAGATTTCGCTACTTGAGAATATAGGTCAAAATTGCTTCAGAAAAGTGAACTACTACATAATTCCGAAAGGTTTATATAGTGGTTTTCTCAATAGGGTATATTCTAAGTGCTATGGAGCGCTTAGGAGGTGAAACTAAATGGAAAAGCAAATAGGAAATTACTCTTTTATCATTGGAGTTATTATTGCAGTAGTGCTTGGTTTAGCAGCGCCAAAGCTAGGGACAGCAACAGCATGGCTGTGGTCATTGCTAATTGTACTAGGGCTTGTGGTGGGTTTCCTGAATATATCGGGAAAAGAAACCAAGGAATTCTTGTGGGTTACGATTGCTTTGGTAGTTGTTGCCTTTGCAGGCAGCGCCCAGATTAGCTCATGGAGCAATGTTGAACTGATTGGCCCTTACTTAAAAGGAATCTTTGACAGTATCCTGGCTTTTGTTGTTCCAGCAAGCGTTGTTGTAGCATTGAAAGAGGTATGGGAACTGGCAAAGGGAAACCATTAAATATTTTTTTTCTTCTTTTTATTTTTTATCAAAAATCACAGGTGATTTTTGGGAATGATCAAAAATCGAAGATTTTTGACATTATATTAACATATAAATAGTAAGCTGTGTTTCTGGCTATTATGAAAATACTGCCAAATGTGGAAATTGTGGATTTGGCTTTGTACTTTGATTCTACGCTTGTAATAGCGGATGTGCATATTGGCTATGAAGAAGCCCTAAACAAGCAAGGAATTCTTGTACCAAGGCTGCAATTCGAAGAGATTGTTAAGAAGATGGAAAGGATATTTGGAATATTGAAGAATAAGAATATCAAGAGGATTGTAGTTAACGGCGACTTGAAGCATGAGTTTGGCACAATATCGGAGCAGGAATGGAGGAATACGCTTAAATTCATTGACTTGCTTGCAAAACACTGCGAAGAGATTATTCTAATAAAGGGCAATCATGATACAATATTGGGCCCAATAGCTAAAAAGAGGAATGTCAAGGTTGTGGATTATTATATAGTGGATTCAATAACGCAAAAACCCAATAAACGAAAATCAATAATAAAAAACAGTCGAATGCGAGTGAGCAGTGACATAGCGAGCGAAGCGAACTTCGCAAGTCACGCGAACTCGCTCACAATTGACACAAAATCAAAAAAAACCTTGATAACTCATGGCAACAAGATACCTAATAAGGAGGTGCTTAAAGAAGTCTCCACAATTATAATAGGGCATGAGCATCCTGCTGTTTCCCTTAAGGAAGGCCCAAGAATTGAGCAGTTCAAATGTTACTTGAAAGGCAAGTACAAAAGGAGAAACTTAATAGTGCAACCGTCATTTAATACAATGATTGAAGGTACGAATTTGCTTAGGGATAAAATCCTGAGCCCTTTTCTAAAGCAAAACCTTGGCAATTTTGATGTTTATATTGTTGAGGACAAGGTTTATGAATTTGGGAAGTTGAGGGGGTTAAGGAAAAGATAAAACACTATTTGAAATATGCTTTTAAATCTCTTTGACAAGGCTGGCACAATGCACCATATCGTAGCCTATCTTTAGTCATATTGATCCAATCGTCAGGTAACCTTAATCCTTGCCTGATTACACATTTATTTGCACAATGTTTTCCTAAACTATAATCAACATTTTCTGTTCTATTGTCAGGTATTAATCCAAATACGTGTCCAACTTCATGCATTGTCTCTGTTTTAACACATTCGCGTTTTAACCTATCATCCAATCCTTTAAATCTGTGAGTTGATATTACTGTTCCGATTCCAGCTTGTGCCAGCCCTATTACAAAATTAGTGCCTTGTGAGTGCATATCCTCATGAACAATTAATACATCGTAATGGTCTTTGCCGCCTCTTTGGGTATCTTTCCAAGGTTCAATTAATAAAGAAGTTTGCATTGTATCTGCATTTAGCTGGTTTCTATTGCGGCTAGTTTCTCTTCCTTTCTGAACATACCAATCAACACTTTGAAATGATTTTAAACTGCCTTCAGAACTCTTATAATCTGGTTGTCTCCAAATTCCAAAATCATGAATGTCTAAATCCCCGACCTGTGCTAAACGAACTAACTCTTGTACTCCCTCTAAAACAGCTCTCTTTTCTAAATCAGATAATCCTTCTTGATTCATAACATAGACTGGTTTTCTCCTATTTGGTTTGTTTATTTGTGTTCTTATTATCTTCATGTATCAAATCTAGAAATCTCTTTTATATAAATGTTTCGCTACTAAGCAGTAGTTATGGCGGATTTTCCAAAAAGCGCTACAAGGTCACTAAGGAGTGAATCTGTCGTTTAGCGACGGCAGATAGCGGGTCAGAAAATGCGCTGTAGCTCTAACTTGGGCTACGCTTCCTAAGGCGAAAACTTAGGGCGTGGGAAACAAAACACGCGAGGTAACAGTCTCGCTTTTTTTATTATTTTAGTTGATATCTTTCTAATTTCAAGAAATTTATTAAACAGATATGATTTATCAAACTACATGTCTGAGTTTCTAAAGGGAAAAATCCCATATAATAAAAAGAATAGACCTTCAAAAGATTGGTTAATAGAAAGATATGTCCATCAACATTTACCTATCTCCAAGATAGCTTTTGAACTCAAAATAGGAGAGACTACACTAAATAGGTGGTTTAAAGATTATGATATACCTAAACGAAAATCATCAGATATACAACTGCCAAAAGGATTTGTTGAACCGACCAAAGAAGAATTGTATAGATTATATGTTGAGGAACATAGACCTGTAAATGAAATTGCTAAACATTTAGGAGTTAGTTGGGGATATGTTCAACGTGCTCTAAAAAAACATAATACAAAATTTAGATCACATAATGAATCAATTAGACCAAAAGGTTTTGTTAAACCCTTGAAAGAAGAATTGCATAAATGGATATATGACGAAGGAAAAACAGTAAATCAAATTGCCAAAGAAAAAAATGTTTCTACAACTGCTATTAGAAATTATATGCGAGAATTGGGGATTTTTTCTAAAAAAAGGGGCTTGAATAGAGTTCCTAATGGTTGGTGGACAAAAGAGCGAGTAATATCTGAGATTAAAAAAATTAGAGCTGAAAATGGAGATTTGTCTGCAAATTATTGCATGAAAAAAAGAAGTTCTTTATTTCACGCAGGATATGACCTTTTTGACGGATGGGAAAATGCTATACATTCTACGGGAATAGACTATTCTATTATTCTCAAACATAAACAATGGTCTAAACAAGAGATTTTGAATGAAATTCTGAAATTGAGTAAAGAAGGTGTTAATTTATCACACAAAAATATTAAAAAAATTAGAAGAGATCTGATTAGTCCATCTGAATATCATTTTGGAAGTTGGGCTCAAGCAGTTAATTCGGCAGGAATTGATTATTTTAAAACAGTAGCAATAAATAAAAATAAGTTTTGGACTAAAGAAAAGATTATTGAAGAAATTAAAAAATTATATTCTGCAGGTCACATGCTTAATTCTCAATCTATGCAAAAGAGTAAAAATAGAGATTTGTTTGATGCTGCAAAAGTGAAGTTTGGTTCATGGGAAAATGCAATTAATAATACAAATTTAGATTATCAAAAATTATCTAAACTGAAAGCTCAAACTAAATCATTTAAAGAAAAACTACATGCAAAACTAACTGAAGAAAAACTTACAGAATTATATGTAACTCAAGGTTTATCGACTGTCGAATTAGGTATTTTGTACGATGTATCTGCCACAGTCATTTCAAATCTCCTTAAAAAACATAAAATTGAACTCAAAAAACCAAAATATGGATACAAAGAACTTTTAGTATGTAAAGATAAACATCGTGTAAAATCAAATTTTGAAAGAACTGTATGTGATTGGCTGTATTTTAACGGGATTGAACATGAATATGAACCAAGAATCTCTTCCGACCGATATTTTAAGGCTGATTTTAAGATAGGAAGATTTTACATAGAAATATTAGGCATGATGGAAATTCCAGAATATAGAAGAAAGTTTGAAGAAAAAATCATGCATTTTAGTATGAAAGAAGGTGTTGGCTTTATTTATTGCAAAGGTGAAGAAGTACCTAAATATAAAAAATATTTTGATACAAACAACAATAAATCAATTGTAATACTTTTAATCCCTCAAAAGCATAAATTGACAAAAGAAACGATTAATGAACAATTAGGATTCTTAATACCTTTATTTAGTAAATCTCAGAGAAATTTATCTTAATTTGAGGCTTTCACAATTTAGTCGTAATTTGTCACATATAACAGATATCTAAGAAAAGCAAGTTTCCTGCTACATTTATCTGCCAGATATCAGAAATTATCTGAAAGTGGTCATCTGGGGCTTGTAGCGTTTCTGCGGAAAGCGCCATAGACGACAATCACTAAAAATCAGGGTTTTTCTGCTTTCACGACGATGTTACAACATTTCCTTCATTATAAATCTTTCTATTTTTTACTACTATAAAATAGTAATCTAACTCTTATACATCTTTCCCAGCAAATCAGATTTTGTAATCAACCCAATTAATTTCCCTTCTTCTGAAACAACAACAATAGGATAGTGCTTCAGAAGGTTTGAAACCACCTGTATTGAGGTTGTTTTTGACACGATTGGGGGGGATTCCTGCATTATCTCTTTCACTATGGTTGCCTTTGACTTGAGCAGTGCATCCAATATTGATGATTCCGACACCAAGCCTATTAACTTGCTGCGGTCCATTACAGGCAGTTGCGAAATCTGGAATTTTTTCATCTTGGCTATTGCTTCTTTGATCGGCATGCCCGGGCTTACGCTTACTATTCTGCTTGTCATAAGCTGGCCTGCATTGACTTCCTCTTTTTTCTCAAGCTCGCTTAATGCTGCAAATATCTTCCTTGTTTTTGTGTACGTTGGATCAATCCTGCCTGACTCTATCTTTGCAATAAGCGACTGTGAAACTCCTGCCCTGTTGGCAAGCTCTGTCTGGGTCATTCCAATCTTTTTTCTTATTTTCTTGACTTCGCCCAGCTCCTCCATATAAGGGAGTATTACTATCCGGTATTTAAGATTATTCCTTTTGGAATATTTCTTTCACAAAATTATTTAAAAGCAGGGGAAACATTGCCTGTAATGAGTTATTCTAACCATGTGAGGTGGTAAAATGGCAAATATAACATATGTTACCAGCGAGAGCGTTACAGAAGGGCATCCTGACAAGATATGCGACCAGATAAGCGATACAATCCTTGATTCCCTGTTCGCGCAGGACCCGTATTCAAGGGTTGCGGTTGAATGTTTGACAACAACGGGGTTGGTTGTTGTTGCAGGAGAAGTTACATCAAGGGGTTATGCTGATATACAGGGAATTGCAAGAAGAACATTAAAAGAGATAGGATACACAAACCCGCAATATGGAATTGATTGCGAGGATGCCGGAGTTTTGGTAAGCATACACGGGCAAAGCTCTGATATTGCGCAAGGAGTTAATGAAGCCTCAAATAAGGAGCAGGGCGCAGGCGACCAGGGAATGATGTATGGCTATGCAAGCAATGAAACTCCTGAACTGATGCCGCTGCCTATAATGCTGGCGCACAGATTGACTATGAAACTGGCAGAAGTGAGAAAAAAAGGAATCATACCTGATCTTGGGCCTGACGGCAAATCGCAAGTCAGCGTTGAATACCATGACAATGTTCCTAAAAGATTAAGCGCAGTTGTAATTGCGCAGCAGCATCTTGAAGATATAAGCGAGGAAGAGTTAAAGGAAGAAATAAGGAATAAGGTTATTGAGCCTGTCTGCGGCAAGTGGATTGATGAAAACACAAGAGTCTATATTAATGCAACTGGAAAATTTGTAATTGGGGGGCCTGAAGGAGATTCAGGAGTTACTGGAAGAAAGATAATTGCCGATTCTTATGGGGGGGTTGGCAGGCATGGAGGAGGTGCTTTTTCCGGCAAAGACCCGACAAAGGTTGACAGGAGCGGAGCCTATGCTGCAAGATATGTTGCAAAAAACATTGTTGCAGCCGGATTGGCTGACAAGTGCGAAGTTCAGCTGTCATATGCTATAGGGATAGCGCAGCCAACATCTGTTAATGTGGATACATTCGGAACAAACAATGTTCCTGAATCAAAAATTGTTGAGCTGGTTAAAAAGCACTTCAAGCTGACTCCAAAATGGATTATAGAGCATCTCAACTTAAGAAGGCCAATCTACAGGAAAACAGCAACTTACGGCCATTTTGGAAGGGAAGACCCAGATTTTACATGGGAAAAAACAGACATGGCGGATACCCTAAGGCTTGAAGCTGGATTGGTAAAGCCTTTAAAGGCAGAAGCAAGGATGATTTATTGAAATTTTTAGTGTTAAATATTTATTCAACTATGTGGTATCTTCTTAAGTAATATTCTCGTGGAAGTCTATGCACTAAACCTATAACTTCGTCAGGTCTGTAAGATTTTCCGAGTAGTTTGAGCATTAGTGCGTCCACCTTGTCATGGGGTTTTACATCAAAAGCAATGTAAGGCACATCAGGAAATCTTCTTTTGACATAATTAGCATGTGTTTTCCCTAAAACAACAACTTGGGGATTATGCTCTTTAATATTTTTGATTATTGATTTATCCCGCTTATGTGCTAAAATCCAATCAAACATATCCTGCCACCACACCCGGGGATTTGATGAGTCTAAAGGTAAATCTCCATATATGATTCTTGTTCCTTTTTCTCTGTAGTATCTCTCTAATTCTAAGAAAAAATATTCAAAAGGTTCATAATTTGCCTTAATTTCTTCCCAATTTGAAGGTATTTCTAGCAATAAAGATTCGATTCCTTGTGGATATCTTTTAGAAATTACTCTTACAACATCATCTACAAATTCTTCGCAATGAACAACACCTAATAATAAATCCATTTTTCATTTCCTCTTCTTCAGCCTTTCCATAACCGCTTTTATAATTATGGGCCAGGCTATTGTTGCATCGCAAAGCACTTCAGCATATCTGCCTCCTCTTGATTTTGGAAGTATTTTTCCCCATGAGATGCTTTCTGAATATGTGCAGCCTGACAATCCTCCCCAGTGAGCTGGTTCAGGGCAGATTCTGATGGCATAATGGAATGGCTTGATGTAAGGGTTGTTAAGGTCGGTAACCACATATTTTGACTTGTCTTCTTTGTCTACAAACTTGAACCTGACATAATCAAGATAAGGAGCAACCTGCTGCGCCCAGTTTCTTGGAACTCCACCTCCAATTGTGAATATGCCTGTTTTTTTGGCCTTTAATATCAAGCCAGCGTAATGCTCAAGGTCAAGAAACTCGTCAAAATAAAGCTGTTTCTTATTTTCAATTTTTCTCTTCCTGTTGAAAAGCGCGAAATCAAGCCCGATCTCAGAGTCTGAGAAAGCTGGAATAAAAACTGGGACATTCTTTTTGTAAGCAGACTTGAATATGCCCCTTCCTTTTGCAGTCTCATTAAGGAGCTTTCCAACCTCATGGCTAATCCTGTAGCTGCATGTCGGCTTGCTGGCATCTATCCTGTCAAAAACCTTCCAAACAATCCGGGTCATTACATCAAAATTATCTTCAGGTTCCAATGTGTCATAAACCCTGTTGAGTTTTTTTTGCCTTAACTCCTCATCAGACATGTGAATGGGACTTTTGAAATGTGCCATTCCAAGCGATTCAACGAACCCATGCGACATCAAGGCGCCGGTTGAAACAATGCAATCCGCCATATCATTATCAATCATGTCGCAAATCAGCAAGCTCATCTGCGCCATTGTCATTGCTCCGCTCAAAGTCAATACTTTGAAGCAGTTTTTATCCCGCATCATTGCTTCAGCAACATCAGATGCTTCTCCAAGCTCTCTGCCTCCAAAAGCAGTCAATGACATTGCCTTTGCCATGTCGTCAAAATTCATTATCCTGCCAATGTCTAAAGCTTTCAGCGGCTCAAAATGCGTTTTCATGTTTTTTGAATGCAATTCTTTTCTTTTCATTTTTTAGGCTTAAACAGCTAGCGGTTATTGGCTAAATAGGATTTTTGCAAAAATAAGGGGATGAATGGCCTGTATTTTTCAAAAATGCCCTTTGGCAAAAACCTAACACTTCTTATTACTCTTCTACAGCCATCATGGCCGCAGCTGCATTTCATCTCCCAGTGAGGATCATCTTCCGTTATGGAATAATCAAGCGTTATTTCACTTTCTTTTTTTATGTTTTTCATTGCAACAACAGTTTTCATTCCCCTAAGGCCTGCATTTGGATTGCAGGAATGATTGATATACCACCAAGGATTGGTTCTAAGCGGGCTTATCCATTTGTTTTCAGCTATAGCGAGCCATCTTGGCCCCATTTTATACCACAAGCCAGAATGATATTTGCTTTCTTTTATTATTCTTCCCTGCACAGAAAATATTGCCTCATTCTTTTTGATATTTCTATTTGCAAAAAGCCCCTTGCCTGTATTTTCCGTCTTTGCGACATAAATTTTTGCCATTTAAAATCCGAAACAAGCAGCATATATTTATTATTTTCCAAAATCGCGAAACTTGTACCCAATCAGCTTGTAGACAAGCTTTGCAGCGGTGAAATCTGAGCGTATTTCTTTTTCATTCGGGCAGAGCTCAACAACATCAAAGCCAACAACATTTTTTTTATTGCAAACTTTTTTTAGGAATCTCAAGACTGGATAATAACCCAGGCCGCCCGGCTCCGGGGTTCCTACAGATGGCATTACACAGGGGTCCAGTCCATCCAGATCAAATGTTATGTAAACGTCCTTTGAAAGCCTGGAAATTGCTTCATCAAACCATTTGTCATTATCAACAATGTCCTTTGCCCAGAACATTTTCAGGTTTTTCTCTTTTATAAGCTCGCTTTCTTCAAAACTAAGGCTTCTTATGCCAACTTGCACAATAGGGCATATCTCCATTGTCCTTTTCATAGCGCAAGCATGGCTATATTTTGTGCCTTCAAAATCTTCCCTAAGGTCAGCATGAGCATCAATCTGAAGCACGCTCAAATCATTGTACTTTTCCCTGAAAGCCCTAACAATTCCGCTTGTTATTGAATGCTCTCCGCCAAGGGTTACAATGAATTTGCCGTCATTCAGCAGATTTTTGGCGTTTTCGTAAGCAATTCCTGCCATTAATTCTGGGGGTTCATCAACATCCAAAGGTTTTAGTGTGCAGATTCCGGCTTCAAAAATATTGCCTAGCTCCTCATCATAAAGCTCCATTTCTGCTGATGCCTTTATTATAGCGGCGGGCCCTTTTTGCGTCCCTTTTACATAGCATGTTGTTTTCTCATAAGGAAACGGCAGTATTGCCACTTTAGAATCCCTATAGTTTGAATGAACATCTGGGATTTCTGCATAATTATCCGGTTCTTTAACGTAGTTCATTTTTTGACAATATAAAACCAATATGCGGGGTAGCGATACTCAGGCTTAAATTTATTTTTGAACTGGAGTAGCGATTTGTGTGAATCGCCAAAGTCCGCATACCCATATCCTTTTTTTCTTATTTCATTTAAATCGTCAATATTGGCTGTTTCTGCTAACCCCCATACTTATAATTATATAATCCAATTGCTGAATAATAATTATTGCTGTTTGGTATGCTCCATCCGGCAGTTATGCGGCATGGCTCACCATTTACAAGTATGGTTCTTGCCATATCTGTCCCTTCAAAATGGTTTTTTATCAGGTTGATATACCTTTGCAAATAAAAAGTCTGGCTCGTTTTAGGCCTGTATTTTCTCCATTGAAGAACTAGTTTGATCAGCTTTTTTTTGTCCAATTCTTTTGAAGGCGCAATCTCGGCATTGTGCGACTTAAAAAACCTGTTTTGTAAGTTTCTCAATTTCTTAAAGTACCTCCCTTAAGGCTTTTATCCCAATTTTCACGTTAAATACGGGTGTATGGTATATTATCGGAGAGTTTGTAATTCTGTGCATTCCGGATTTTTCAACTATGCTTATGAGGTCATTGTAGAATGTTTCAGGAACGCAAACAAAAAGCTTCTTGTCTTTTTTTGTGAATAGGGCATAATGCAGAAATTGCCTGAAAAATTCCAACCTTTTTCCCTTTGGAGCAAGCACATCGCCGATTATCTCCCACAATCTGCTATTGTATTTCATAGCCATTATACCAAAATCATTTTCAAATTTGAAAAAGAATGCTTTTGCATAAGCTCTTTGCTGATTATAGAAAAACCAAAAGTTGTGCTCTCGCACAGAGCCATACCTTCCAATACATCTGCTTATCTCTTCCTTACTGCCCCTGATATCACTTATGATGTCCATTTGCTAATAGGATAAAAGCAATTTCCATATAAATATAAATTTTTGGTAGAATATAAGCTAAGGTTAATGGCTTAAAATTATCTTTTGCGGGAAGTCTATGCCCCTCTTTAGAATGTGCTTCTCGTACTTTGTGGATTCAAAGGCATTTACAAGGTGCTTAATCGCTTTTTCCGCATCAAAATCCTTGCAGGAAAAAATGTCCATAAATACATAATCCTGGTCAGGGAAGGTGTGTATGCTGATGTGGCTCTCCGCAATCATCACAAATCCTGAAATTCCCTCTGTCCCGTGCGCAAACTTATCAAGCCACTTGACAACATAGGGCAAGGTCATCTTTGTCATGCCAATCCTGTCAGGCAGCTTATTTAGAATATCATACACCAAGGTTACAGATGAAAGCTTCCTTTTATTGCACCCTGATGCATCGATAGTAACGTGCAATCCAAATTCGCTCATTTTACGGTTTGAAAATTCCTCTTTTGAATTTTAATTTAATTAGAAAGGTAGTATTTAAATCTTTTCTTTTTTTGTGTTTTAAGACGATATTTTTTAAGAAAAATTTTTAATTTTTCAGGCTTTTGAAAAGCAAAAATAATGTATACTGAATTTCACGACGATAAAAATTTTTATATTTTTTTACGGAATTTTTGAAAATTTGCGGGTTTTTGGCAATTTGAAATTTTTTACTGGCATGAAAAATTTATTTTTCATTCTTTTTATTTATTTTTTGATTCCAAGCTCGCAGAAATGGCAGTAAATCTCGTTTTCGGTCAGGCTTCTGCCGCAATTGCGGCATCTTGGATGACCTTCCATTTTAAAACGCTGGGATAAATCTCTGCAGCATCATCAATGCAAACGCCAATGCAACAATGCAGCCGTAAGCCATTTTGCTCCATTTCAATATCTTGTACCCGTCAAAAAGCCAAAAAGGTATCATGTTGAACAGCGCGAGCCACGAGTTTATCAAAAATCCGTAATAAGCTATTGGTTTAAGCGAATTTGGCAGCTGGAGGGATGCAAGCGCCAAAAAAAGCATCGCCAAGGCTATATTTACAACAGGCCCTGCTGCTGAAATCCTGCCGCTTCTGGCTTTGCTGACCCTGCCGGTTATCATTACAGCGCCAGGAGCTGCGAATATAAATCCGAAGAAAGACATCGCTATCGCAAGAAGAAGCATATTGTCAAATGACCTGAACTCTGCAAAGCACCCGTATCTTTGCGCTACAATTTTGTGCCCCATCTCGTGAAAAAGGAATCCAATGCCTACAGTCAAGGACGCTATCATAAATTTGCTATAGAAATCAGTAGAAGCAATAAGATTCATTAAAGTTATCACAAATGAACCCAAAAAACCAACACCCTTACCCAATAATACACCCATCTGCTCATAAAAACCGCTTAAAGCAATAGCAAATGCTATCGAGATTGCAATCCATGCCTTGATAACATCTTTTATCTCGGTTTCAGAAGTGCTCATATTCCAGATTTTTAATTGATTGGGGGGCATTTTAGAATTATTAAACATCAACAAAAAGCTTGTGCTTTTCTATGCCTTCCAATTCCTGTATTATTCTCCTGATTATTGCTTTTTCAGGGTCAGGCATGAGATTTACCCTGTTCTTCAGGTCTGTAAAATTCTCAAAGGGCTTTTCATCCCTTGTTTCTATTATCTGCCACATGTGCTTCTTGCCAAGCCCCGGCAACAGCTCAAGCTGGTGCATTCTCGTGCTTAGCGGATGCGCGTTGTTAAAAAACTCGACAAATTTTTTCTCATTTTTTTTGATTATTTCCTTTATCACAAACTCAAGCTCTGATTTTGCGGTTGCGGTTAATTTTCCCAGTGCTATTTTCCCAACAATGTGGTGTATCTTGTCCCGTTTGCCGTCTCCGATGTAAACTTCCTCAAAAGACTGCAGGTGCACTCCTTTTTTCGGCACAAGCTCCAAAAGCACAAAATGCTCTTTCCCTATGGCTTGCGCTATCGGAGTCTTCATGTACATCGGCCTGTCGTCATAAGGGTAGCCATTTGGCAGAAAATCCAGCACAATTGCTATTTCCTCCTTTGATCTTTCTGGTTTTTCAAATTCCATTTTATAAGCCCATTGTGGTTGCAATATCGTGCAGCTCCATTTTTAGTTTGCCGTACATGCTGGACCTCTCCATTGAAACGGCTTTTTCCTGCAATACCTTAACCAGTTTTGCCTTCTCCTCCATAAGGTATGATATTTTCCTGTTTATTTTTGATCTTGCCAGCTTGTTTTTTTTGATCTTGCCAAAAATTGTTGCTTCCTTGGCATAAATGTGCTCCAAGTATGACAAAAGCGCGAATATCCTTGCAACCCAATGGGTGAATATGGGCTCTTTCATCAATGCAATAGTTGCTGCTTTTGGCGGTGGCAGCTTTGCTTCCAGATGCTCCAAAAGCTCTGATTCCTTTTTTATCATCAAGCCAATGTCTTTAACCTCGATTTTTTCCTTCCCAATCACTTTCATTTCTTTGCTTGAGTATTCCCTCAACAATCTTTTGTCAAGCGATACAACCTGCCTTATAAGCCTGTAAGCTGCATATTCCAGCATTTCCAGCTCATCTTTTGCAAGGCTGTTTTGGCGCCTTAACTTGGGATTCCGGTCTGTTGTTCTTATTTTTGGAATCTTCAGCTCATGCAAAAATGTTGTTTCAAGGTAGTAATTTATGCTCCTGAGCTTGATTATGAATTTTCTTATTGTATGAAGCCTTTTTTTAAGCGAGCCAAGCTCTTTTTTGCCGAACTTTTTTTTGTCTATTGAAAATGTTTTTAAAACTGCATTGTGCATCTCACTGATCAGCATATGCTTCTTTTTCTCTACTGATGCGTCTTTTTTCAGCAGCATGCCGTCCATATTTTTAATTTTTGAGTAGTGCCGTGCATTAAATTTTCCTGACAGCCTGTTTGATTCTTTTGCCAGGCTTTCATTTAAGCTAAGATGATTTTTGCTTATTGCCCCCGCCATTTTTACTACATAAGATTTTGTCTTTATAAAGATTACGTATAGCCAATATTATTTCTTTTCCAAGAATTCATTAACCACATCAACAATTTTTTTCATTGATTCATTGTTTAGCGTGATTGTGTAGCTTTGAACAATAACCTTAAGGTCGTTTATGGTTGTCGGGGCAATGTCAATTATTTTTTGTATGTGCTGCTCCTTTAACCGGGGTATATCAAGCTTTATTATCTTGTCGAAAAGCTCGTCATGGTTTTTAAGCGTTGCAACTTGGTTGAGGTATTCCTCTGTTTTATTAGCCCTGAAATTAAGCTCATTATCCCTCTTCTTTATTCTTTCAAGCTCTTTCCTCAGCTGATAAATGCTTATTGGAACTTCCGAAATAATTTGAGTGTCTGCCATTTCAGGACCTCTTTAAATGTACAGGATGCACAATTAATTTTTTCTCTTTGCCGAGGTCATTGATAAAAACTTCGTAGCATTTTCCTCTTTTACCTTTTACAACTCCCGACCTTCCCATAAATCTCGGGTGATACATGCCCTTTTGAACAGCTGATTCCACGCTTAAGTATACCCTGTCACCCATATTAAAAGGCTGAAAGTAATTTGTGATGCTTATCTTGCCCTTGCCTCTCTTCTCTTTCCTCAGCTTGTACCTTGTCTTTCGCCTTATTCCCCCCATCCTCTTGACCATGTTAGTGATTTGGTAAACTGTTTATTATAAAAAGGTTTTGATTGAATGTCAATATTGAAAATTTTCTTTTACTACTCCCCAGAATAGAAAGATTTATATATCAGCTTATGCAGTAAAAATTTGATTTAAAAATTTAGTTAAATAAAAGGTGATTTTAAATGGGATTTTTAAGCAAGCTGAAGGAAAAATTGGGAACAGGCTCGAGTTCTGAGATGTTTGAAGAGGCCGAGCACGGCTATGTTGAGCTAGGCAGCGAGACCCATATGGATGCTAAATCAAAATTGATGGTAAGGCCGTTTGTGATTGAGGAGTTTGAACACATAAAGCCGATACTTGATGCCTTAAGGGAAGGCCACACCATAGCATTAGTGAACATCAAGCCCTTGAAAGACAAGGACTTGGTTGAGCTGAAAAGAGCAATCAACAAGCTGAAGAAGACATGCGATGCCATTGAAGGCGACATTGCGGGCTTTGGCGAGAACTGGATTGCAGCTGTGCCTAACTTTGCTTATATATATAGGGGCCAGAAAACAGCCAAAGGCGAAAAAAAAGCCGAGATGGAAGAAGTGGCTGAATACGAAGAGTAAATTTCTTTGTTTTAATATAGTTTAAAGGTGTAAAGTGGGTGACGGGCTAGCGGAGATTTTAGAATTAGATCCCAAACAAACCTCTGTCAATGGAGGTTCTGCTGCTATTTCTTCGCGTGGTCAATCATGGGTTGCTACATTAGTAAACTTGTTAACTGTTCCCTTAGGTTATGGGTATATTTCTAATTTAATGGATATAAAAGATAGATATGTTGAAATAATAACAGCTTCAAGACAGCTTAGAAAACGTGGTTACATTGTGAGAAGCAATGAAATCTACTATCCTAAAGAGATAAGAATTGATGGGGGGGTTGTTGATAGAAAAGAACAGCTTGTTGGAAGATTGCTGTTTGACGGGTTATGTAATAGAGCGGAAATTTTGTGGGAACATCACCCCAAAGTGGAGAGAAAATTAAGAGACAGCGGCTATGTTTCAGTAGCTCCTGTTGACAAAAGTTAATTTCTTTTATTAAAAACCGCAAAATATAAAAACAAATTATTTTCTTAGGCTTTTATGGCGAAAGAAGATAATTTTGAGCACCAGCAGTGCCCCATGTGCAATGAAAAGGCTTTGATTCTTACAGAGAGGGAAACAGAGGTTCCTTACTTTGGAAAAGCGTTATTGTTTTCAATGACCTGCACAAGCTGCAAATACCACATGGCTGATGTAGAGGCTGCTGAAGACAAGGAGCCTGTGAAGTACGAGTTTGAGATTTCAAGCGAAGAGGATATGAAAGTCAGGGTTGTCAAATCCGCGCAGGCAACAGTCAAGATGCCGCACCTTGCAACAATAACTCCAGGGCCTGCTGCCCAAGGCTATGTGACAAACATCGAGGGGATTTTAAACAGGATAAAATACCAGATTGAAGCGGCAAAGGAAATGGAAGAGGATGAGGAATACAGGAAAAAAGCAAAAAATCTTTTGAAAAAAATACTGAACATAACCTGGGGAAAGGAAAAACAAAAATTAATCATTGAGGACCCAAGCGGAAATTCAGCGATAATAAGCGACAAAGCTGTTAAGATGCCTTTGAAAGTAAAGGTTGTGAAAGAAGGTTAGTTTTTCTAGATAGATTTAAAAATGTTATATAATTAGTCAATATCATGGGGCTGGAACAAGCGGTAGAAAAATTAAGAACTTTAGATGTTTTTCCTAAAACAGTTGCTGAAAATGCGGAAATTTTTAGAGATTCAATAACGCTTGATGCGGTAGGGAAGCAAATGGGCGCACGAGCTTATTCGTGTGGGGACGAACAGTTTGTGTTTTTCCATTTGGAAGCACTGATGGAAAAAGATCCAGAATTTAAGTCTAGATTTCTTGCAGGGGCTGTAAGGAAGTTTGGGGACTCAGGTATAAAGCAAAAATACATTAAAGAATATTTTCAAATTGGAGCTAATCCTGGACTATTATTCACACTTAGACATGAAGAAGAATATAAACCAGAAGTAATGTTAGGATTCAGTCAAAGAGCAAACCAATACGCACTTGACGAAATGCGACAATGGTTGGGTTTTCAAGAAAAATAAAGGATAATAATTTTGGAAGTGGTGGTTAAAATAATAAAAATCGGCATTATAGGCGGCTCCGGGCTTGACGACCCAAGAATACTGAAAGGCGCAAGAGAAGTATTTGTCACAACAAAATTTGGAAACCCCTCAAGCGGATTGACAATCGGAAAAATAAATGATATAGACGCTGTTGTCATAGCGCGGCATGGCAAAAGGCACACAATAATGCCAAGCAATGTCAATTACAGGGCAAATATTATGGCTTTGAAGGAGCAAGGGTGCACGCATATAATTGCAACAACAGCCTGCGGCTCTTTAAGAGAAGAAATCAAGCCAGGCCATATTGTTTTTTGCGACCAGTTTATCGACAGGACGACAAAAAGGGCTTCGACGTTTTACGATTCTGACAAGGTTTGCCATATCCCGATGGCGGAGCCATTCTGCTCAAAATTGAGAAAAATCTTATCAGAAACTGCTGCTGAAATCAAGCTTGAGCATCATAAGAAAGGCACTGTAATAACAATTGAAGGCCCTAGATTTTCCACAAAGGCGGAAAGCCACATGTATCGGCAATGGAAAGCTGATGTCATCAACATGTCAACAGTGCCAGAAGTTGTACTGGCAAGAGAAGCCGGAATTTGCTATGCGATTGTTGCGATGTCAACTGACTGGGATGTTTGGAAAGAACATGAAGAAGGAGTCAATATTGAAATGATTTTGCAGGTTATGAAACAAAATGCAGAAAATGTTAAAAAATTATTGATTGCGGCAATTCCTAAGATTAATTATGAGGAATGCCAGTGCAGGGAAGACATTAAGACTGCGGTAATTGGGGGAAATTAGTTTACTTATTTATCTCAACAATGACCTTTAATGATTCTTTTGCCTCTGCAACAAGGTTAAATCCTTTCTGAATTTCATCAAAACTCAGTTTGTGTGTAATCATATCTGCAAGGTTTATTTTTTTATTTTTAATAAGCTCGATTGATTCCATCAAATCATTAGGTGCAGCGCCGTAGCTTGTCATTATTTTTATTTCATTTCTCCAGAAATCATTGACGGGAATTTCGAGCCTTTCATCAGGCCTTGGGACAGCAAAAAACAGTATTGTGCCGCCTTTGTCAACGCAGTTTAAAGCTTGCTTTGCAGCAGGCAAAGCGCCTGTGCATACAATAACCAAGTCTGCCAGCCTGTTATCATTAAGTTCTTTTAGTTTTGATGCAACATCATCGTTTGCGTTAATAACAATATCTGCCCCAAATTTTTTTGCCGCATTCAAGCGGTATTCGTTTATGTCTACAGCAATAATTTTTTTGATATTCTTTGATTTTGCAAGGTTAATATGCATCAATCCTGAAATGCCGCTTCCTATAACCAATAAAGTTTGGTTTTCTTTCAAGTTTGCCAGCCTTTGAGCCCTTGCAACAGTTCCCAACGGCTCGATAAAAGTGCCTTCATCAAAAGAAACGTTTTCCGGCAGCTTAAATGTCCCAATCTCCACATTTATTTTTGGGATTCTTATATATTCTGAGAAGCCGCCCGGGTCGACATTGGTTTTGTGCAGGGTTTCGCATGCGGTATGGTGGTTGTTTAAGCAGTAATGGCACTTCATGCACGGAACATGGTGGGAGATCATGACTCTGTCGCCAATATTGAAATTCTTGACGTTTTTTCCGGCTTTTTCTACAATTCCTGAAAATTCATGGCCTAAAACCAATGGCGCTTTCTTTATCCTGTACCATTCCATGACATCAGTGCCGCAAATGCCGCTTGCAATTGTTTTTACCAAAATCTCATCGTCATTGATTTGGGGGATTGGACGTTCTTCTATTCTTACGTCTTTGTTGTTGTAATAGACTGCGACGCGCATAACAAAGAGGATTATATGAGTTTATAAAAAGGTTTTTGATTAGTTTATTCCACAACACTAGAAATAATTGTTTTTTCTTTTAATTCATTAAACAATTTAAAAGCTTCATCTGCATTATAATTCTCATGCACGACTGCCCTTATCGCCTGTATCATTGCAACCGGGCTTTCGCTTTGGAATATATTGCGCCCCATGTCAACTCCGGCAGCGCCTTTGCTTATTGCGTTGAAAGCCATCTGCAAGGCATCTTTTTCAGGAATTTTCTTGCCGCCTGCAATAACAATAGGAACCAGACAGCCTTCAACAACTTTTTCAAAGTCTTCTTCGCAATAATAAGTTTTTACCATGTGTGCTCCCATCTCAGCCGCAATTCTGGAAGCCAATCCAAGATATCTTGCATCGCGTGCCATCTCCTTGCCAACTGCCGTTATAGCAAGCACAGGCATGCCATATTCTTCTGCCTCATTGACAACCCTTCCAAGATTGGATATAGTCCTGTCCTCGTTTTTTTCTCCTACAAAAATTGAAAGGCCAACACCAACAGCATTCAGCCTTAATGCTTCCTTCATGGATGTTGTTATGTCTTCGTTTGACAATTCTCCGAGAACGCTTGGGCCTCCTGAAACTCTTAAGAAAATTGGAGTGTTTGTATTTGGGCTTATGCAGTTTCTTAAAATACCCCTTGTGACAAACAATGAATCGCAATATGGCAATAAAGGCATTATTGTTTCTCTGGGTTTTTTCAACCCGGTTGTAGGGCCCTGGAAATAGCCGTGGTCAACCGCAAGCATTACAGTTTTGCCGCTTTTAGGATTGAAAATCCTTGCCAGCCTGTTTTTCATTCCCCAGTCCATTTTATTGAAAATAATGATTTATGGTTTATAAAGCTTATTGAACTACCTGTTTTTTACAAATTTTTCAATCTCTTCTCTCATAGGATTTATGACTCCTTTCTCCGTTATAATTCCTGTTATGTATTTTGCCGGCGTTACATCAAAAGCAGGATTTTTTGCAGTGCTTTCCTGCGGAGCAATCCTTATTTTTTTTATTTTTTTGTCTTCGTCAATGCCATGAATGTACAAGAGTTCATCTTCACTTCTTTCTTCTATTGGTATTTCATCTCCGCTGCTGCATTTTATGTCGAAAGTCGACAAGGGCGCAGCAACATAAAATGGAATGTTGTTTTCCTTTGCCAAAACAGCTTTTTCATAGGTACCTATCTTGTTTGCAACATCTCCGTTCATTGCGATCCTGTCAGCTCCCACAATTGCAAAATCTATTTTTCCTTTTTTCATAAAATGGCCTGCTGCATTGTCTGCAATTATTGCATGGCTTATCTTTTCCTGCGCTAACTCCCAGGCTGTCAGTGAAGTTCCCTGGTTTCTTGGCCTTGTCTCATCGACATAGATAAAGATATTTTTTTTATTGTAATGCGCGATTCTTATCGGCGACAATGCAGTTCCAAAATCAACGCATGCAAGAGCTCCTGCATTGCAATGCGTCAAAATGTTTTGATTGTTTTTAATTAAGTTATTTCCATGCTCTCCAATCTGCCTGCATAACTCAGCGTTCCAGTCAGCGTATTCATTTGCATATTTTACAGCGTCTTTTTTTGCATCGTCCACATTGAAATTTTTTAATATTTTTTCCTTTACGAAATCAATTGCATAGAACAAATCGTTAGCTGTGGGCCTTGTTGATTTCAATATATTTGATGCGTTTTCGATATGATTTTTAAAATCTTCAGGATGGTTTCCTATAAATTCCAATGCAGCCTGCGCAATCCCAAAAGCTCCTGTTGCGCCAATTGCAGGCGCGCCCCTTACAATCATCGTCTTTATTGCATTTGCCGTGTCAAGGTAATTTTTAGAATGGTGGATTTCAAATTTGTGCGGCAGAAGCTGCTGGTTTATTAAATATACAAAGTCATCCTGCATCCATACAGTCCTGTAGTTTTGGCTGTTGACGAGCATAACCAACAGTAATGCTATTTTGTTTAAAAAGATTGTCTATATAAAAATTTATAAATACATCAAAATTCTTAAAAGTCGTGGACCTCAAAGCAACCATAAGGACAATTCCGCACTGGCCGAAGCATGGCGTGATGTTTCGGGATATTACAACTTTATTGAAAGATGCGCATGCTTTCAACTATGTTGTTGACACGTTCTATGAAAGATACAAAAATATGCCAATTGATTTGGTTGCCGGAATTGAAAGCAGGGGTTTTATAATTGGGGGAGCTATTGCATCAAAGCTTAACAAAGGCTTTATTCCAATAAGAAAAGAGGGAAAACTACCCCATAAGACAGAAAAGGAAAGCTACGATTTAGAATATGGAAGGGCAACTGTTGAAATTCATGTTGATGCAATACCTAAAGGTGCAAAAGTTCTGCTTGTTGATGACTTGATTGCGACAGCGGGCACCTTGGTTGCTGCCATTAACCTAATAGAAAAGCTTGGTGGAGAAGTAGTAGAATGTGCTGTTATTATTGAGTTGCCTGATTTGCATGGGAGGGAAAAAGTAGAAGCAAAAGGGCATAAATTATTCTCTTTGGTGGATTTTGAAGGGGAATAATCAAATCCTCGGATCTTTCCAGTCCTTTCCAAAGGTTGCAAACCCAAGCGCTTTCGGCACGTCAACTCTCATGCCATTGCACTCCGCAACATCAACAGCTTTTGTTATTTTTCCGTTGCAGTTGACAAAAAACTCGTCTTTGCATCTTACAACATCCTTGCCCCTTTCGCAGACTGCTAATGTGAAAGTGCTGAATTCAATAACTTTAAGTTGCTCTTTGGGTGCAATTTTATCATTGCTTATGTTGGCAGCTACAAAACTAACAGAAACTACCACTATAAGTACTGTTAAAAATATAACCAGCCCCCTCATATAATAACTGGAAAATCACCGGTATTTAAAGCTTTCGGTTTTATACTACTCTATAGTGGTTACTTCTCCGCCAATTCACCATAACCAATCAGCCTGAACCTGTTTCCTATCCTTCTGGAAATCGTAACCCTTGAATTGGTATCTGCGCAGACAGGCAGCTTTAATTTGCATTTTATCTTGTTTTTTCTTAGCTCAATGACAACCCCAACAGTTGCTGCGGAATTCACATTAAGCATCAGGGGTTCGCTCATCTTGATTGGCTCGACATTAAGCTCTTCTTTTGTCCCTACAGCGCGCTGCAGCAAATGAACATCAAGGAGCAATTCATTCCAAACCTTTGGCAGTTTTCCAGGCAACCCAACCAATGAGCCAGTGAGCTGGTCAGATTTGACAATTGAAGGGTCCAATGATGTTAAAATGCCGATTGAGCCGCCAGGCCCAACAGATTCAAGATTTAAACTGCCGGAATTCAGGTTTATTACTTTTGTTGTTATTGGCTTCCAAACCTGTTGATTCTTTTCAATTATGCTTCTTCCGGGCTTAATTTCAATTATATCGGCAGCTTTCAGCATGCCCTGCTTTAAGCTTCCTCCCAGAACTCCCCCCACCAATTTGCCATATGTAATGCCAGGCTTGTTTATGTCAAAGCTTCTTGCAACAAGCATTATTGGCTCTTTAGTTGAATCCCTGGCAGGTGTTGGGATATGCTCGTCAATTGCCTGCATAAGAAAATTTAATCCAACGCGATGCTGGGCAGAGATTGGGATTATGGGCGCATTTTCAAAGGCACTTCCTTTAAGGAATCCCTTTATCTGCTCATAGTTTTTACTTGCCTGCTCCTCGCTTGCAAGATCTATTTTATTCTGCACGACAATAATATGCTTTATGCCTATAATTTGCAAAGCCATTAAATGCTCTCTTGTCTGGGGCTGCGGGCATTCCTCATTGGCTGCAACAAGCAATAAAGCGCCGTCCATTATTGTTGCGCCTGCAAGCATTGTAGCCATTAATGATTCGTGGCCCGGAGCGTCAACAAAGCTTGCTTTTCTCAATGGTTTTGTTTTGGACTTGCATACAGGACACTCTTCCTTTGTTGTGTATGCATCTGCGCTCTTGCATTTCCCGCATTTTCTAAAAGTGACATCTGCGTATCCAAGCCTTATCGTAATTCCCCTCTTTAATTCTTCAGAATGGGTGTCTGTCCATTTGCCGCTCAGCCTTTCAAGCAAAGTGGTTTTTCCATGATCAACGTGGCCAACCATGCCGATGTTAAGCACAGGCTGTTCCGGCAGTTGTGAGCTTTGAGTTGAACGCGAGCTTGCTTGTGTTCTCGCAAGCAACTCACTCGCTTTCGGGGGTTCTTGCTGCTGCTCATCTTTCTTCTTTCTAGCCATGTTTTAATTGAAATTTTTATTTTTATATAAATTTTATTTTCAATCCGTCGGTAAATCGAAGATTTCAGATCGTGATCGAAAATTCCCTTGAATTTATCGACACGTCGCTTCGCGACAAAAGTTACACTCGGCAAAAATTGTCTGCCAGTGACATGCGAGTGAGCTGGGAGATGAGCGAGCGAGAGGCGAGCTCTCGCAACTCACTGCGAACTCGCTCACAACTCACTTTTTTGCCTCGAATTTATTCAATGAATAAATAGGCGAGGCTTGAGCGCAATGGCAACAAGCGAAAGCCGAGCACAAGAATTTGCCGAAGGCGGATTGAATTTTGATTTGTATATGTTATTTTTTAATTTTACTCCTTTTTATCTTCTTTGTGTTCTTTTGCATCTACTTTTTTCTCTTCGGCTTTATGCTCTTTAGTTTCTTTGTGTTCCTTCGCATCTTTTTTCTCTTCAACTTTGTGCTCTTTTGCTTCTGCCTTTTCCTGCTTTTTTGCCTCTGCTTTCCCTTCCTTTTTTTCTTCAGGAACGCCAAAGATTTCAGCAAGCTTTTTAGTTCCCTGTTTTGTGACTTTTAAATTAATCTGCGATATTTTTTCATGTATCTTGTGCCCGCAGACTGTTTTCCTTCTTTTGATGCCTTTTGCATCCCCCCTGAATCCAACTCCGCCGTAGATTGCTATCTTTTTCCTCAAGCCAAGAATCCCTTTTCTCATTGGAAACCCGCAATAGTCAGAGCCTCCTGTTATCTGGAACTCATAGCCGCTTATTTCGATGCTGTCTCCTTTTACAGTTTCCCCTATATTCAGGCCTATGAAAGGTCTTGCAAGATTGTCCTTGACTTCCCTTTGGAATGTTTTTCCAGATGGGTCCGAAATGCACAGCTTAAAGCTAACCATAGTAAACCTCCTCTGCCTTAATCAGAATTAAAAGCGAGAAACAAGGTTTATTTAAATAGTTTATGCCAGCTAAAACTTAGCAGCAGCGACGCTTGTGCTGTAGCTTAAGCCGCTGTGATGGCTTCCGTCTATTAAAATCACCAGGTTTTTCAGGTAGTAGAATGATATTATTATGAATATAAAAGGCAGCGTATTTGCCCACGGGCTTAAGTTAAATGCAAACATTGCAAACGGAAACAGCATGGCTGAAAAAAACAGTAGCAGCGCAATCAATAAGCTGTTCAATATCCTCGTGCATTTTTTCAGGTTTTTCGAGCTGTCAACATTGGTTAAGATGACAGACAATGTGTGATGAAGCGCCTTGAGCTTCTTGTACACCAAATTCAGCAAATAAATCATTACTGCCGCGCTTGCTGCATAAAATGCGTACAAAACAAGGGCATTGTATTTATGCCCGATCATTAATGACACTCTTCTTAAAATAAAAAAAGTGAAGAGTGCCACTACCATAAGCATTAAAGTGTACTTTGAATCTGAGCGAAGCTTTTTTGTGGAGAAGCTTTCTATTTCAAGCTGGTCAAAAAATTTTCTCATATAGCTGGAGATCCTATCGAGCTTCAGCTTTGTTTTGATCGGAACTCTTGAGTTAAGCGCATTGTGAAGATTTTCACTGTAGCTTATGCCAATTGACATCAGTATTGCGCTGATGAATATTATTGCAGCGGTTATTGTTACAAGATCTATGCCTACCCCAAATTTCTCGCTCTCCTTTGCAACAAGCAATGAAAACTCCCCAACAGATATCATTGCAATGCTTGAAAAGAACGGCTGCTCGTTCTTGAAATTAGCCAGCAAAAATGTCAAAAAGCCTATTGCGATGAACCTTGAAATGAATATTGTGAATATCAAGGCGCCAATTAACGCAAGATTCGACTCAACAGACCTAAAATTAACCAAAGTTCCCATTGATATGAAAAATATAGACGTGAAAATCATTGCGTACGGGTGTATTGCTTTTCCGTATTCTTTTGCGTTTGGCAGTGATGCAATAAGGCTTCCGGCCAAAAACGCGCCTGCGCTTGGCGTCAGCCCAAGGTAAAATGCAAAGTAGCTGAATAAAGCTCCTATGCCCAATGAAAGAAAAGTCAATACAGACTCATCGCTGCTGTTCTTCAATATTATGTTCACGCCATACTTTAAAATTTTCATCATTATCAAGTATGCGGCCACCAGTATTGCAATTGAAAAAATGATATGCTCGAATGTTGAGATAAATCCGACTCTTGAATCCTTTATGCCTGAAAAAAAAGTAAGCGCCAAAACAGCTATAACATCCTCTATTATCAGCACTGCAACAAGCAAAGGCACTTCCCTTCTGCTGAACATGTCTTTTTGCTCAAGAACCTTGATGATGACGACAGTGCTGCTAAATGATAGTATTACTCCGACAAATAATGCAATTTTTGAGTTGAGTCCCAAAAGCAAAGTTGTTTCGTAGCCGAAAAAAAGCACAATTGCGAATTTTAGAAGCCCTATTAAAATTGATCTTGCACCCAGTTTCATGAGTTTTGAAACATCAAACTCTAGCCCTATTATGAAAAGGATAAGGATTGCGCCGAACTCTGCCATCATCCTTATCATGCTTCCGTCCTGAACAATATTTAATGCACTTGGGCCTATGACAGCGCCTACAAGCAGCAATCCAAAAACAGCCGGCTGCTTGAACCTTGAGGCTATTATGCCGCCTATTATTGCGCACAAGAAAAGTATACCTAAGCTGATAAGTTCTGTTGCCATTTGATGTTTGGTGGGTTAGATAAATATGCCTATGTCCCAACGCTTTATACGTTTTAATCTATATTGGTATACAAAAATGTATATTAATAGCTAAAAGATTGAAACAACTTGTATATAAAGCTTTTGGTTTGATATAGGTAAAATAAAGAAGAGTAAAATTATTTGCTATATGGAAAAAATATATCTTGAACTTTGAATTTTCCCAAAAACTATTTAATATACCATGGATATTAGTTCATTGTGCCAGAGCAAAAATCATTTTGGAAAAAATATGAATGGCTTATCATTGCAACAGTCACTTTGTTATTGATATATGCCATTGTTGTATCTAACCAGAAAATAAATTTCTTTTTGGGAAATGAGCTTATTGTTTACCTGGCACCAAATCAGCAGTCATTCAGCACGCATTACAACGAATTGAGCAAAGCACAATTTGACGTGTCAATAGACAATGCTGCATACTGCAAGGCAGCCTGCTCTTATTCTTTCAATGACAAGAGCACGAACAATTTGGTTGACAAAGGCGATTTTGAAATCCAGAAAGGGCAGCATTTTACAAAAGAATATGGCTTAAGCGTCAAAAGGCTTGGCAGCGGGCAGGACATCTACAGCTTTGAGGTCAGGTGCCGCAGCATGCGCTCTTTCTTCTGCCTCACAAAAGGAATTGAAAAGCCAAGATCCTCATTTATAACTGTGAACTATGACCTAACAGAAACCGAAAAGGAGCTGAAAAAGATATTGAAGCAGAATTTCACAATGCTTCTGGAATTGCTGAGCGATGCTGATGTGCTGCACCAGCAGCTAAACCAGAAATATTTTGAGCTGAGTTTCAAGGTTAACCTTAACAACCTGACAAAAGACAAGATAAGCATAGACGACCAATACGACAAAACGAGAATTTCAATAGAAAACCTTAGAAGCTTGTGGGCAGTTGAAAACTACATTGAATTAAACCAGATGTTTAATTCGGGCTTTTTTGAAGCCCTTGGAAAAATCAAAGCGTCAATTGAGGATGTGGATAAAAAGATTGACGGTGCAGTTAAACTGCATAATGGGCTGTTGTCTGAGCTAAGAATCCTGAATAACAATCTAAATGAATTAAGTGGGTTTGTGGTCATGCTTGACGATATTAAAATATCAAATGATTTTGCAGTCAATATAAAGAAATTTAACGATGCGGCGTCTTCAATAACAAACAACACATTTGCCAGCTATGGCAACGTTATAAGGGAGATTGGTGATATCACAAAAGGGCAAGAATCCATAATTGAGGAGTCAAAGAATGCATCGGCAGCATTATTTTTTAATTTTGAGTACTTAATTGGCATGGAAGAGGATTTGCTGTGCAGCCTGAAGCAGGATTGCAGTAAAAATATTTCAATAGCGGATGCTATTAAAAACACTGAAGTATTTGCTGAAAAATACCCGAATGCTGCGCTTTTGGGGCAAAGCTGCAATTCATTGGAGGAGCTGGAGCAGAGGCATTCAATGATAATCAATGAAACATTAAGCTTTATTTCAAACAACAGCATAGTTTTTCCTTCAGGCAGTGAATTTTTGGAAGTAGCAAACAACTTTAAAGCCAACATAATAAGGAAAATCAACAACTCTTACCTTGACTCTTTTGAAAAAATAAATGCAGAAAACAAAACAAGCCAGCTTGTCATTGAAGCTGCTGATGCAATCCTTCCAAAAAACAAAACTGAAATTTCTCCTTTGGATTACAATGAATCAATAAACCTGTCGCTGCACCTACTGTCAAAAACAAGGCTTTCGGATGATTCGTCAAGGCTGCTAAGCAAATGCCAAAATTTAAAGCAAATTGAAATTGCAGATTTTGATTTTAAGCCGATAAATGCAAGCATAACATACAAGGTTATTTCAAAAATAGACACCAAGCTTTCAGACAATCCGCCTGTATGCTGCGTCTTCAACAGCTGCAAGCCATGCTGCAATGATGATTCGTGCAGAAACGATCCAAAAACGTTTCCTATATTGTTCATCCATGGGCATTCATTTGCAAAGGGCAACTCCCCTGAATTTTCTCTTGATGCTTTCAACAAGATTCAGTCAAGGCTGCAGGACGATGGCTACCTTGACGCAGGAATAATCTCATTGTACTCGAAAAACGAGCCCCTGCAAAAAGGAACATGGGGCCTGTCAGGCAAGCCTGTGACAGTAAAAGCAAGCTATTATTATGACGCTTTCAGGAAAGAAGACAAGTACATTGTTGTTCCAACCAAGAGCGAGAACATAGACACTTATGCCTTGAGGCTAAGGGATTTGATTGCTATTGTAAAAGAGAGGACAAACAAGCCAAAAGTCAACATAATAGCTCATTCAATGGGTGGGTTAGTTGTAAGAAGGTACATCCAGATTTTTGGCAAAGATGACATTGAAAAATTTATAATGATTGCTGTTCCAAACAATGGAATTTCCGGCGCAGCAAGCGACTACTGCGGCATTATAGGGGAAAACAGGGAATGCCAGGACATGCAGGAAAACAGCCTGTTTATCAATAAGCTTAATGACCCTTTAAAACAGCCTGCTAATTCCAAGCTTTATTCAATAATCGGGCAGGGCTGCCAAATGAGCCAAGACAACGGAGACGGAGTTGTTCTTGCGGAAAGCGCAAAGCTGAAGGATGCAAAAGTATTCTACGTGAACGGCACCTGCGGCGGATTGTTTGGAGAGAATTTGCACACGGAAATTCTTAATATTGAGAAATACCCGGAAGCTTATGGAATAATAAAAGGCATATTAAAGGAATGATCAGATTAATAGTTGAGTTTAATAGTTGTTTCTCAAAATTTTTTTCTTTTGTTGTGATTGTAAATATTTCATAATTCGAAAATAAAAATAATAATGGCGGATGTCGTCGCAGTGAGATGCGAGAGTTTGACTTGTCCGCGAGCTTGCGAGTGAGCTAAGCGAGCGAAAGCAAGCTTTCGCATTCCACTCTCGCAAGCAGGTCTCTCGCTCGCTCAACTCACTGCTCCTCGCTTGACACCCCGCAGGGGGCAACCCCCGCCAAGCCATCGCCATTATTTTTATTTTCTCATACTCAGATTGCACTTCGTGCTGAATGTTTTAATTGATTAACAAAAGAAAAAAATTTCTCCCTCGCTAGGCTAGGTCGACTCCGTTGCACTCTCGCTTCGCTCGATTGATAAAGTGAAAGTTCGACTTTTCGGACGAAATTTGCCAGAACTTTATAATTGGAAAACACATAACAAGTGATTGAATTCAATTTAAAATTAATTTTTACTTATCGTTCTTCAAATAAATTGTCCTTGTAGGGAACGGAATGCCTATCTTGTTTTTGTCAAGCGCATTGTATATTGCTGTCAAGGCAGTTTCCTTTGCCCCTACTTTTTTCTCTATCGAACTGACCCAGAAAAATATCTTGAATCTAAGCGCAAAATCGCCAAGCTCGTCAAGAATTGCCTGCGGTTCAGGAGCTTTTAAAGCGAGATTTAACGCTTTGATTTCATTCAGGGCAATTTTTTTGACTTTTTCAACATCCGATCCGTACTTTACCCCAAACTCAACTGTCACCCTTGTAATGGGCAATGGCTTGTGATAGTTATATATTTTTGAGTCTGCAAGCTTGCCGTTTGGCAATATTATCAAATCACCATCAGGGCTTTTTACCTTGGTGCTTCTTAATCCTATGTCTGTTACAAAGCCTTGCGTGCCGTCATCAAGCTTTATGAAATCGTCAACTGTTATGCTTTTGTCAATAATCAAGGAAATTCCTCCAAAAATATTGCCAAGCGTGCTCTGCAATGCGAATGCAACTGCAAGCCCTGCAATTCCAAGGCTGGCAAGCAAAGGTCCAACTTTCACTCCCCATATATCAAGAATAAAAATCAAGCCGATAAAGCTGAGTATTATTCTGGCAAATTTCTGGAAAAGATTGACAACCTCGTCGTCAATTTTTGACTCTGTTTTGGAGGCAAATTTCCTGCCCCAGCTGCTTATTATAATGTTAAAGACAACAATTGCTATGTACGTCACTATGACCATGATCAAGGATACGATTACATGCTCTACTATGTCAAGAATATCAGCCCTTATTTTATGCGGGATAATTGCAAGCCTTACCCCAACAAGGAGGAGTATAAGCGAGATGGGCTTGCTTGTTTTGGCCACAATCAGGTCATCAATGTCTGTTTTTGTTTTTTTTGTCAGCCTCAAAATTATTTTTTGGGATATAAAAACAAAAAGCTGGGAGACTGCGAAGAATATTGCCAGTATTATAAGCGAATGAATGTAATTATTGGCTGTGATTTTGTTGAGCAGTTCAAGAACCATGAAAATGCGGATGGAAAAGAACTATATATAGTTTTGTATTATAGTGCTGTGTTTCATAATTAGCCCAACAAACAATATTTACCTTTGTATCATTAACAAATCTCATTAACTTAGCTGAACCAACAAGTTGTACACCCATAACTTCCTAAGAATTTCTCTTTTCATAGCGTA
>Ga0209542_10004289_pt1 | contig 29455 bp, 25 predicted proteins | sample RifCSPhighO2_01_FD_184028 | JGI IMG/M metagenome (GOLD analysis project Ga0209542, IMG submission 184028) | Soil microbial communities from Rifle, Colorado - Rifle CSP2_plank highO2_0.1 (SPAdes) (version 2) | ecosystem: Environmental > Terrestrial > Deep subsurface > Rock core/Sediment ... | reverse complement strand
TAAGACCTTCCGGTCGTTCGTATAAACCAATTAAGGACCGCAATTTGCCAGGATCTTTTTTCAAACCACGCTCGACGGTTGTCACCAGAAAACCATCTTTTTTCTTCGGGTCGCCAGCGAGTTTTTTGTTCCTGGCTTGCATCGCTGTGTAGGCATCGGGAAGGTAACGCCGGCCAAATTCGCTCATGACGGCATCAACGGCCATGAACCTTTCCAGCAAGGGGTCGTTATCTGTCGTAACACTCGCACGCAGCATATTCTTTTCTCCGAGTGAACCTGAAGGGAAGACATCGGTATCGCCGCACAACTGGCGTAAGCCTTGCATGAACGTCTCTTGGTCGTCCGCCTCAAGGATTGCTTCTGTAAATGCATAGATAAAGTCCACTGCACTCTCCGGGTCGCGCGTATTGGCAGTATAGAGACCTCTCATAATTTTTTCTGCCGCCGAACGAAATACATTACTCTTTACGCACAACCGAAGCCATGCGCCGAGCGTTTTGGGAGTGTAGGTGGGCGCGTCTTTGTGCTGCTTTGCTACTTCGTGTGAATAAAAATCTGTACGATCCATGTTGTCAAGAAATACTGCTTGATAACGGGCAAGGTCTCCCCGCCGCTCCTGCCAGCGTTCTTCAAGAATGCGAGCCATGTCAAAATAATTTTCAAGCATGGTCGGATTTCGTAGTAATTCTTGAAACCGTTCGCGCTGAACAGCGCGCTGATCCTCAGCTCTTGTGGTAGCAAGGAATCGGTCAAGATCGCTACCAACCGTGCTCATTAGATCAAGCGGTAATTCTTCTTCACGCGCCACCAGTACAGATTCGTACGCTGCTTCAGGGGCACCGGGAAGCTTTGACTGACCAGACGCCTTGAATGCCGCTCGCTCTTCGGGTAGCAAAACGGCGTCGGGGATAGGTCGCAGTCGATCTGACATATATAGTTAATAACGACAAAAATTACACGTTTAATACTACCAAAACACCTCTTGATAAACAATATGTATTCTGGTTGAACGTATCGCTCACACACCCTGATTAGCAAACTTTCAAGGGCTTTGTGGATCGCCTATTTAGGTTGTTTACCGAGGTAAATGGGTCGGGGTAAATGGAACAAATGGAACACTAGATTGGGGTGTTGTGCTGTATCTCATTTGCGTGTTTCGGGAGTTTCTAGCGTAGTATTGACTAACTGGTCAGAAACGGAATAAGATGGAGTGCTCTTTGACAACGATGTGGGGCGGTGACTCCGGTAGCTCTGGGGCTGCTGAAGCAACCGTCTCACCAAAAGAGACAAAAACAAGGAGGGCAGACATGCTCAAGCAAGTGCAGTACGGAACCGGCTCACGCAAAGGTACGGTAGTCTACACCATCAACGGATCCCGTTGCATCTTCTCGGGAATCAGCGGCCAAGCGGCCCTGTCCACCATCAACGCAGCCGAGGCAATCGTCAGGGCCATTGTCGCCCAGGAGAAGGTCGAGCCGCTGGCGCTGATGTTCTTCGACCTGCAGACGCGGTCGGGCTACGCCAGCAAAGGGCCTGGGCAGTTCGACTTCAACCGCCTCGATGTGCACGTCGTTGGGCACGACATAACGGTCGTCGGCTGGATCACAGACGAGTGTTCGGACGACGACCGCGAGTTGTTCCGGCAGTACATCTAGGAGGCAGCGCCATGACACGTAGCATCACCACGACGAAAGTGCGATCATTTCTCAGGGAAACCCACGATGATCTCGGCCTCACGCTCTTCGGGTTCTTCATTCTGAGCTTCAGCTTCTCGATAAGCGTCTTCGTTCTCGGCTTCTGGGAGTTCGGCCTGAAGCCGACGTTCACACAGCTCGGCCTGTTCTAGGCAAGATCAGCCAGCAACACGAAAGGAAGGAGAGCCATGTACGCACTCGTAAACGTGGAGAAGTTTGTGCAAGACAACGCGGATCGTCTCGGCGACAGGGCCGAGGGCATTCTCGCACGAGCCAAGGAACACGCAGGAGGCACCGGCGTCATCTCCGGAGGAGCCGTCAAGGACATCATGGGCGACGACGACCTCACCCACGAATTCAGCCAGACGGTCACTGACGATCCGGAACACATGCGAATCGGCCTCGAGGCCATCAACAAGGCCTAACGAGAGGCCGCCAACCAGATTAACGACAAGCGCCCGGGACAGTTGCACCAAGCAGCTACTCCCGGGCGTCGTCATTTTTAAAACACTTACTGTTAGCGAACTTTCAAGGGCTTTTTCGATCACCTATTTAGGTAGCCGCCGAGGCAGACCCTACTTCGCTCCCATGCTTCGTCAAGACTACGCAGGGCAAGAAAGCTACGCAGGACAAGCATGTCCATTTGCCGTGTCCCCCCGTAGCCTTGGCGTAGGAGGAGACGGAATTTACTTGGTTGGGCGTCGTGGACGGTATTAAGACTGAGGTATTGCAAGCTGTAGCGTCGGTCTACTTGCCTGAGTGGCATTCAAGACGTGCATGATGTTCACTGTTTTATTATTTCAGAATATCTCCCAGTCGCCTTATTGCCTCGCCGTAGCGTGTCCAGTCGCCTTCGCGTTGCGCTCGCAATGCCTCTTCATACGCGGACGCCGCTCTTTGTATGCGCTCCTCAACGTCTTTTGCGGGTGGTCCGTTTGAGGATGGTGTTTTTGTTGCCGCGCCCTGTTGCGATTTCCCTGCCGCACCTATTCCAAAGATTTTTGATAACCCCTCTTCCAGCGTCTCCTCCATGGCAATTTTATTTTCATACGCCACAACCACCCGTTTTAACTCGGGAATTTTTCCAGCTTCAGCCTTGAGATAGAGCGGGCGTACATACAAGAGCGATTCCTCAATCGGAATAACTAAAAGCGGGCCTTGGATTACTTGCGACCCGCCCTGGCTCCAAAGCGATATCTGCTGACTAATCTCGGAGTCTTGGTTAATTCTGCCTATAATTTGTTTAGGTCCAAACACGAGCTTGTCTTTGGGGAAACGATAGACCAACAACTTTCCGTAGCTTTCTCCATCGTTACGGGCGACCATCCAGGCGGACAGGTTGTCTTTTGCGCGGGGAGTAAAAGGCAACATCAAAACATATTCTTCTTTTTGTTCTCCCGGCAACTTCATAATAATGTGCCGTGGTTGCATCGGCGGAATTGCGCCTGGCCGGGACGCCCCCTCTCCTTCTGATGGAATGGCCGGAATTTCCCACTGATCTTCTTTGTTGTAAAAAATCTGCGGATCATCCATATGGTAGACCGAATACGCGGCAGTCTGCAAGGTAAAAATATCTTCAGGATAGCGTAAATGAGAAACCAGGCTCTCTGGCATTTCCGAAAGCGGCCGGAATGTTCCTGGGAAAATCGTGGCGTATGTTTTTAAAATAGGGTCCCCTGCGTCCGCTTGATAGAAAACGACACTGCCATTATACGCATCAACCACCACTTTTACCGAGTTTCTCACATAATTTACACTCTTGCCATTCAACAACAACGGCTGGGAATAAGGATAACGGTCGCTCGTGGTATAAGCATCGGCAATCCAATACACCTTGCCATCGGCAATGACAATATATGGGTCTCGGTCAAAGGTCAAAAACGGCGCGATCTTGGCGACCCTTTCGGCAATGGTGCGGTAATACAGAATACGGCTCTCGCTGGTTATGTCATTGGACAAAAGCAGTTTAAGGGATTGAAATTTCACCGCGTAAAAGATGCGCTTTAATAACGAGTTTATTTCCACTCCGCCCTTACCTTCATATGTTGCGTAGACATTTTCTTCGCCCTTGGGGTAGTCAAACTCACGGGACTTTGTTTTGGTGATGACATAGTCGTTTGAAAGTTCGCCAAAGTAGATTTCAGGGCGCGAAATTTCGAGCTCTTTCACATCCGATTTGGGCGGTAAATCCTTAACAAATAAAACCGGCAGGCCTTCGGGAGTAACTTGATTCACCGGTCCGGCTGCCACACCGTAACCATGTGTAAATGTCAGCCGTTCATTAATCCAGTTTTTATTCGGGAGACTCTCTGAAGCCAACTCCCGTGGAGAGAGCATGATCTGGCGAATCTCTCCATCTATGATATAGCGATCGTTATCAACTTCGGCAAATTCGTAATAGGTTCTGATTTCTTGTATCTGGGAAAACGTTGATAAAAGGGGTTTCCTGTCCCACAGCCGTACATTTTTGACCGTGAGATTATTGTTCGTAATATCAGCCGCAGTGATAGGCTTGTCTCCCGAAATTTCCCGCTCCTCTATGGTATCAAGCGCAAATCCCTGACGGGTAGCGGCAATATTGTGCTTAATAAACGGCATTTCTTTCACGAGCTCATTGGGAGCAACTACGAGCTTTTGAACAAGGGACGGGATCACCGCTCCGACGAATCCCACGACAACATACAAAGAAACCGCTCCGACGAGTGGCGATAACTTTCCTTTCCATGCCCAAAAGGCAGCTAAAACTGCCGCGAACACTGCCGCAGTCATTGAAATCCACAGCATGAATATTCTCACGGTTGCGTCTGTGTATGTCGCGCCAAACACTAAACCGCTTTGACTCGTGAGTAGAGTAAAACGGGAAAGATATATCCCGGCGACAATGGTTGCCAGAAAAATGGCGAGCAATATACCAAGGTGGATTCTTGCCGCGCGTTCTATCTGCATTTGCCTAAACGATCGCAGGTTTGCGACATAGAGGTTGCCACGCAAAAAATATATAATCGCGGAGCCGACAAGCGCTACCAGCACGAGAAATTTTATTAAGCCTAAACCTAAATAAAAGACGGGGAGAGAGAAGACATAAAATCCAATGTCTTTATTAAAAATAGGATCCGTCGCACCAAAAGTCGAGCCTGCAATGAATTTCAGGATATCTTGCCAGCCGGCCGCCGCCGTAAATCCGAAAAAGAGCGCAATGACCAAGCTAAGAACAACGGCTAATTTTTTAATCAGGTGGTTGTCCAAATCCACTGACCGACCGATGAGCGCCTCCGGCAAAACCGCTATCCAAGAGATTTTTGAACGAATTGCTAAAAAGAAGTTAGTGAGTAAAAAAATAGCGGCAAAAATTCCCACTGACGAAAACAACGCTATTTTAGCGACCAGAGATTTAATAAAGATTTGTGTGTGGCCAATCTCGGAAAACCACCACCAATCAGTAACAAAGCCAATAATACTTGAAAAAAGTATGAAAACGACAAAAAGCCCAGTAAAGGAGATTCGCGTAAGATACTTTGGAATAGTCATAATGTTATCTTTCGACAGGCTCAGAATAACCCTAAATTATATCGAAGAGTTAAATAATGATAGCAGTATCTCTTGGATAGATCAAAATTTACGCAGGCGGGACGATATCTTTTCTCATTTCTGCCCTGAATGTTTTCAACTCTTTCTCGATATCATCGAGCCGCTTTTGTATGTCATTTAACATATCGAGCTCTGTCTTTACTTCCGAGGCGATTTTTTCATCCAGCCTTTTTTCTTTTTTAAGTCCCGAAATAATAATGTTGTCACCAATAAAAAACGATACAAAAAGCCCCATAGCAAGCAAGATTGCAACACTTACGAAAACAGAAACGGGGCCTGTTAAAAACGGAATAGTATCCGCAACCATCCACACGCCTCGCCAGAAAAGTACTACCGCGGCGCCGCCAACAAAAGCGTAAATAATGGGACGTCTGCTAAAGGCGGCGCGAATATTATCTTCCAATTTATCAAAAAAACTAAGCATCCTTTTCATAATTTTAATAACCGACCGCTAAAGGCAAAACAAAAGCCAAGAGAAGCAAGACAATAACAATAATAAAGATAATTCTTTTGACTTTGTCAGACATAGTTATATTAATTGCATTATATCATCTATGCTGCGATAAGTATTATCGACCTTCGTGTTCTTTCTTAATCGCAAAATAAATCTCGAGGAGAGCGAAGAGCAGGCTTAAAACGAGCGGCCCCAGTAAGAATCCGAGAGGCCCGAAAAAACCAATACCGCCCAAGATAGAAAGAAGAATAAGAAATGGGTGGAGCTGTGTTCCTCGTTCAACAAGTTTCGGCCCCAAAAAGTTGTCAACGAGACCTACTGCCGTCACTCCCCAAAGAAGAAGGCCGGCGGAAAAAAACGTTTCTCCGCTGAAGTATAGGTAGAGAATTGCAGGTAGGAGCACCAGAGCTGTTCCAATGCCGGGGATTAAGGCGGCTATGGCCGCAACGCTACCCCAAAGCGCCGCGTTGGGAACTCCGAAAATAGCAAACCCGACTGCGGTTAATATGCCTTGAACGAGCCCCACCGCAAGGCTCCCTTTGAGGACCGAATTAATCGCCAAGGCAAGTTTATTAAAAATCGTTTCGTCATGAATATCTTGCAGGGGGCTTAAAGCGACGACAACCTCTTTGAGTTTGTGGCCATCCTTAAACAAATAATACAAAGCGACGAGGAATATAAAGACACCCACCATTGCTTTTGCAACATTCGCAAAGAGCGGCCCCAGATGCTGGAGTAGCCAGCTTAATCCCAGCTTTAAGTACTGGTTAACATCAACGGAGAATTCTATCGGCACAGGGGAAAATTTTGTGAGGCTCTGCATGGTATCACCCACACCGCGAGAAAAATCGGTTGCGCCGCCATTATTGAGGAGAGACAAGTAAAGCTGTGTTGCTTCCTGAAAAATTTGTACGCTTAAAAATGCGAGAGGCGCAATAACGACGATGAGAACGGAGATGGTGGTGAGAAGCGCCGCCAGGGCACTCCTCCCTCGCGTAATAATGAACGCCTTTTTGTGGAATGGGGCAAATACGGTTGCGAACACCATTGCCAAGATAAGCGCGTAGAGAAATGGACGAAAGATGAAAAAAGCTAGAACAAAAGTTCCTACAAGGATGGCTAGTAAAAAATACAATTGTGGTTTTCCGTTATTCATATTAGATTATGAAATTATAGCTCTTAACACAAAACAAAAACAACCCCGCCGGGGCGTTCTTGTCATCTGTGGGCAACCGGGGCTTGTCATGCCAAAGGCAGATCCGCCTATGGCGGAAACTCAAATGGAGGCAGACGGGTCCATTTGCCTGGAATTTGCTTGGTTGACCTGATGAGACAATATTAGAACGTATGTACTAACCCAATAATAAAAACTACTTAGATTATATCAAAATTGCCACACACAGGACATTGGAAACCACTACGCATTGAAGTTGCATTTATAAGATTGTCAGGTTGTTGAAATACGTTGCCACATTTACTGCACTGATGTGTATTAAGCCCAACATTTAAGCCAGTAAGACCATTACGTATGTTATATGAGGATATCGTGCCCGGAATACCCCCAACTCTAAGAGAATTGAGGGCGTTTATTTGTGCCGAATCAATAATCAAGTCACCTCCTGGTGGAACAGCAAAAGTAGATATCAATGAAGCACTTAAATAATTGCTATCCTGTTTTCTCTTGACTTCGAATTCATCTATTATTTTTTTTGTGTAAGAAGCACCAAAATTCTCGTTCAACATTTCCAGTGGGTCATAATAATATCTAATGTGTTCAAATTGACTTTTTATGTTTACAGATAGTTCCAACTTACTCTTATCTTTCACGCTTGAATCTTCACAAAAATCTTCAGGATTACCGGTACTAAAATACAGCTTATATTTATCAAAAGTAGCAAGATAGTTCACCGCCGAAGCAATAATTAACGTATCGGGTTGAATATTGTCGTACTTTCTTTTTTCGTCTATAACATTTTTGTATGGTTTTTCCCTTTTTAAAAATGTTTTATAACCATCAACAAGAATTTCGGGTGTAAGTTTAAGTCCGTCACGAATTGTATTTTTATTTAAAAAGATTCCATTGACTTCTTCTTTAATCTTTTGTATATCCGAAAGCGTGACTGACCTGCTATCTTTGATCGACTTTATTAAATTTTGTTTTGCTTTATTGCTACCAATATCCTTACTTTTGTTAATAGTTTCAATGAGCTGTTTAATCGCAGTTTCTATAAAACTAATTTTTTCATTAAATTTTCTTTCGAACTCAAGTTCCACCACCTCAGGCAAAAGTAAGTAAAACTTTTTTTGATCCAATAACTCCCCAAGCTTTTCCAAAACACCAACATTGGTGATATCGAGATCAAAAAAACAGAGACTAATATAAATGTTTGAATCGATTAGTACAAATTTCTCTGTCTTCATATTGACATATCTAACAAACTTATAACCTTAATTCTTGTTTGATTATGCGGCTTTAAATGCAAAATAGCAATACCTGCTACCTCAAGCGACTGATCCGCTAAACTGTCTCTTTCGTGCTGTTGCTTATGAAGCGTCCTAATGACCGGCTGGTCGCAACATGAAATACCCATTGAACTAGCAAAAAACTTCCGACCAGGACAAGCCGAATCAGGAACTTTTGGTTAGGGAGGTGGGATGTCTCTCCTCACCTCGTCGGCAGCAATCCGCCTCGATTCGTCTCCCTGGGCAGCGCTAAATCCTGCGCTTGCTCGGATTCATCGGCACTCGCCAGACTTGTAATTTCTTCCGAAATTACTCGTCGCTCGCTCCTGCCCGTTCAAATCCCATCTAACTTCTGACACAAAATCACCCCACCCCAAAAGGGGTCGGGTGATTTTTTGGGGAGGTGGGATTTGAACCCACGACCTCGAGGTTATGGGCCTCGCGAGCTGCCAGACTGCTCTACTCCCCTACGTCGCTTACGCTCCTCGTAACCCTTCGGTTACAACATGCTCGCTCACAACGAACGAGTAAGAGTTAAGAGTATAGTATAGCTCACTAGCCCAGACGTCAAGACCCAAAGGTAGAAAACTTTAGTCCTAACCCATTCTATAATTATAATCACCACCTTTTGTCGCAATTGCGACAAAAGGTGGTATAACATGTTTGTCCCGCACCCGAGGAAACCCTCCCGCTGAACAAGACAAACACGGGGAGGAATGTGCGATGTCAACCACGGAAGCTAAAACCAAATGCCATCCGCCTGGGGTGGATGAAGCACTGCCCCGCCACGGTGTGGCAAGCGTAGTGCGTGGTAAATCAAATAGCAGACACTCTGGAAATCTGATAACCGCCGGCATTTTCTTGACGGGCTATGCCAGCCACAATACCAATCAGTATTAAATGAGCCAACAATGAACTACCGCCAGCACTAAGGAGAGGAAAGGGCACTCCCACCACGGGCATGACACCCATGGCCATTCCGGCGTTAATAAATATTTCAATAAACATTAAAACCAAAACGCCAACTAATACGAAAGAAGCAAATTCATCGCGGCACCTAAAAAGCAAACGCCAGACACGGTAAAACCATAAGCCCAAAAGACCTAATAATATGGAAACGCCAACAAAACCAAGTTCCTCGCCGACCACCGCAAAAATGAAATCACTACCTGCTTCGGGTAAAAATCTAAGCTGGCTCTGCGGCCCGGCGCCAAGACCGCGCCCTGAAATTTCGCCAGAACCAATGGCGATTATCGCTTGACGCACATTGTAATTTTGGCTTTTTGTTCTCTCGGAGGGAAAAATAAAACTTACCAAACGATCTTTTTGATAAGGCGCGAACAAAAAAACCCAACTCATCATGATTCCACCGACCCCTAAAATAAATAGGCCAACAAGATAACGACGCTTGACGCCAATAATTAACAGCAAACTCGCCCACAAAGCCAAAAGAATTGCCGCCGAGCCAAAATCCGGCTGAAGTAAAACTAAACCCGCGGGCAGAGCTGCCAAAATAAAACTTTGCAGCAAATACGCGAAACGATTAAGCTCGCGCGCTCGCCGCGCAAAATATCCGCCAAGAACAATCACTAAAACCAGCTTGGCAAACTCCACGGGCTGGAAACTTAATGGCCCTAGACCTAACCATCCACGCGTAGAATGAATGCGCTGACCAAATAATAAAACCAAAACTAACAATGCCAACATACTTATATAAAGAACGACATTAACCGACTGCCAAGTACGATAATTGAAAGCGCTTACCACTAGCGCCGCCGCTATACCAATGACGGCCACCACCAATTGTTTTTTAAAAATATATAAATCGCCGCCCGCGCGAACAGCGCTGATACTGTATAAGACAGCCAAACTCAAACCAATAATTAATATCGGACTCGCGAAAAGCCACCAATCGGATTGCCTAACAAACTCCCTTAACCTCCGTGTCCACGGCATGATTAAAAACCAATTGACTCACCCGGCACTGACATATAAACGCCCGGATCAGTTATGTTTACTTCTGGCACAACCAGGACATGATCCACGGCCGAACTAGCTATATTATAAATATTCAAAGAAGCTGGCCGTTGTTCCACGGAACGAACCTGCTCTAAGGTCATAAAACGAGCAGCCACCGGACGATCGCCCTTGAGCAATATGATTTTGAACCCAACGGACCAAAAATTATAACTGCTTTCATTTATAACCGTGAAACTAACCCGACCAATGGGACTCGCGGGAGCGCCCTTCTGAATGACCGGCGCGAACTTAACATCGCTGATGCTAAAGCGCGGTTTGCGTTCATTAAACTTGGCCCGTTCTCTAAGCCGCTGCCAGTTCACCGAATTGATTATCATCTCCACTGAAGCGCTCGGCGAAGGTGCTAGACCGGCGCCAATAATATATTTTTCGTCATCATTAAGTAATAGAATTTCGCTGGCTGGACCTTTTTCTCCATTAACCGCAAACTGATACGAAACAAGAGCCAGCCAATTCTGATTAGAATTTGCTAACTTTGCCAGCACGTCGTATAAGCCACCTGATCCCCCAGCCGGCAGCGTCAAGGGGTACAGAATGGTAATAGGCTTAGGCGACAGGGTCTGATTAATCTTGTGAAGGTCCAGGGGACGGCTCAACTCCTGATACATGAATTTCTCGCGATTACGGCTAATCACAAAGTAATCAATCCAAACATAGCTGCTATAAATGATGAGTACGGCCTCAATAACGATCACGCTAACCAAAGCTATTTTTTGTAAAATCGGACGATACCTCACCCACCGGCTTGCCCATTTAAACCAACTCTCGCTAAGAACCGGATTAGTGCTTAATTGTTCAGTCATACCCCGTTAGAAGGCCTCCCCAACCCCCCGCCCCGCTGCGCGGGGGGTTGATTAAGATAAGTGGTTGAAAAAGTAATCATAGAGACGTTGGCGATTAATATAATGGCTAACGATAAAGACGGCCTTCTAACGGGGCATGCAGCTATTGTACCACGAACTAAATAATGATAAAATTACAGTAATCTATATCTATTCTGATAACTTAAACATGCCTCAAAAAATACCCAAAAGATCGCATCCTAATACCTCCCAAAACGCCCAAAGTGAATACACCGCCAAACAAATCACGGTTTTAGAAGGACTTGACCCGGTCCGCAAGAGGCCGGGAATGTTTATAGGAAACACGGCCTCAGAAGGTCTGCATCACTTAATTTGGGAGGTTGTTGATAATGCCATTGATGAAGCAATGGCCGGTTTTTGCACGGAAATTGTCGTCCGCCTTTTGCCCGGCGAGTTGGTGGAAGTAAGTGATAATGGGCGAGGTATTCCGGTTGACATCCATAAACAAACCAAAAAATCGGCGCTGGAAACGGTTCTCACAACGCTCCATGCCGGCGGTAAATTCGGCCAGGGCGGCTATAAAGTGTCCGGCGGATTGCACGGCGTGGGCGTTTCGGTGGTCAACGCTCTGTCGGTTTTCATGCGCGCTGAAGTAAAGAGAGACGGTAAAATTTGGGCTCAAGAATACAAATACGGCAAAGCCACAAGCAGGGTCAAGGCTGTGGGCAAGGTTCCCAAAAATGAAACCGGAACAACCATCCTCTTTCAGTCTGACCCAAGTATTTTCACCGTTACGACTTTTTCTCTGAAAGAAGTTCTCGGCCACATTCGCCAACAAGCCTATCTCACCAAGGGCGTAAAACTCATTGTCATTGACGAGCGTGAATCAGCTCCCAAATCGGCGCATCTTCTGGCGAATCAATACCAATTCTATTTTGAGGGCGGCATTGCCTCGTACGTTAAACATCTTAACTATCACAAAAATCCCAAGCATGATTCAATTTTTTATGTAGACAAAGAAGTAGAAGGCGTGCGCATTGAAATAGCCCTGCAGTACAACGACGAATACGCTGAAACCGTTTTTGCCTTTGCCAATAACATCTATAATTCTGAAGGCGGCATGCACCTGGTCGGCTTCCGCACCGCTCTCACGCGGACCCTTAATGCCTACGCTCGCAAAAAAAATTTCCTTAAAGAAAAAGATGAAAATCTGATTGGCGACGACGCGCGCGAAGGATTGACCGCGGTCATTAGCGTAAAAGTTAAGGAACCGCAGTTTGAGGGGCAAACGAAGGCCAAGTTGGGCAATGCCGAGGTGCGACCGCTCGTGGAAACTGTTTTTGGAGAAACTTTTGAGAGCTTTTTGGAAGAACACCCGCGCGACGCCGAAGCAGTCGTCGGAAAAGTCATGCTCGCTTCCCAAGCGCGCCTCGCCGCCCGCGCCGCCAGAAATACCGTACTTAGAAAAGGAGCGCTGGAGGGGTTGATGCTACCGGGCAAACTGGCAGATTGTTCTTCTAAGGACCCTTCTAAAAGCGAATTGTTTCTTGTTGAAGGAGACAGCGCCGGCGGCTCGGCCAAGCAAGGACGCTCACGTGAATTTCAAGCCATACTGCCATTGCGCGGTAAAATTCTTAACGTAGAAAAAGCACGACTGGACAAAATGCTTGCCAACAACGAAATTAAATCATTGATAATCGCCATGGGTACTAACGTTGGCGAACAATTTGACATAACGAATTTGCGCTATCACCGCGTCATTATTATGACTGACGCCGATGTTGACGGCGCGCATATTCGCACGCTTCTGTTAACCCTCTTTTACCGCTACTTTCCAGACCTCATCAAACGCGGAAATATTTATATAGCCCAGCCACCCCTCTTTAGAATCCAATCTGGCAAAGATATCCGCTATGCTTACGGCGATGAAGAATTGGAAAAAATTAAGAAAGAAATGCTGGCTATCAAAAAGGAACGGGCCGCTAAAAAAGCTCCGGCCAAAAAGGACGTAGCTGAAGGCGAGGGCGAGGAAGAAGTTACGGCTGAAGAATCCACTGGCGGTCTCAACATCCAACGCTACAAAGGGCTTGGGGAAATGAATCCTGAACAACTCTGGGAAACAACCATGAATCCTTTAAGTCGTGTGATGAAGCGGGTGGATGTCAAAGACGCCGCAGAAGCCGATGATATTTTCAGCGTGCTCATGGGCTCGGAAGTCGCCCCGCGCAAACGCTTCATCCATACGCACGCCAAAGCGGTAAAAAATCTTGATATTTGATAAATCGTAAGCCATAAACTATAGATCCATAAGAATGCAGCTTGACACCTACTTGGTACATCGGCAAAGTTAAGTTCGGTTTATCTAAACAACCAATAATATTTTAAAAAAGAAACAGGGCGGGAGCCAAAGCTCTCCGCCCTTTGCCGTCCCCTCACCTATCGGATGAACATTGGAAGCGCGAGTCTGGTATCGCGCATAACACTACCAGTTGAATCCACCCAAAGTCCGAAGCGATACGATTGACCCCTCTTATTATGAGGAGCACCAACCCAAAAACGCAACCAATAGTTCCCTGTCGTTGGCTCCTCTATCTTCCACCCACCAAGACAAACTGGAGGTATGAACTGCGCGAGGTTTTGACCAATATTCGCAACCCAACGCGGGAAATGCAGTACTGCGGCAAGCACGCCAGCAGCCGGCATCTCCAATTCTCCTTGGAGCCACTGTTCGCGCTCTTCTGTGCTAAGGGACGCTCCAAGATCAATACGTTCCCATCTAAGACCTGGAGTGTGATCAACATTTGATGCCACATGTAGCTCCAGATATGATGCGCGAAATTGCCGCAGCCCGCGCATGTTAACCTCTTCCCTACCGTAACTGCCTCTGATCGCTCCTACCAATCTCAGGTACGTCTGCTGCACTGTTTCAAAGTACGGCACGAGAACTGTTACACCGAGCGGTTGGCGCGGCCATATGGGCGGGTCTCCGAGAGAAGAAAAATCTTCTTCAGTAAAGCCCCAGCGCCAGCGGCGATTGGACTCGCGTATTAACTCCACCTGCTCGTCTGGTGGAACAAATAAACCGCGCACCAGCGTTTGCAACGTTTGCTCTGGATAACGGCCTATTTGGAAACTGTCGTAACCCTGGAGCTTAGTATTGCCTCCACACACCATAGCTTGGGCGATCCTACTGTCTTGTTTGATGGCCTGTAGAAGCTCCCAGTCAAGACCGAACTCTGCCAAGCGCCGAAAACACTCTATCATGTCCCCAAACTCCACCTTGTACGGGCTGGCCATGTGGCTGACCCTCCTTTCTTTGATTGTGGGCTCACCTACTCGCCTGTGCGCCATTGCACTGGCTTTCAGCTCACCAGTAAAAAGAACTGAATAGCACTTTAGCACTTGTATGTAAGATTTGACAATCCCTCCTCCATTTTGCTACTATATCATCGCTTCTATCCCCTTCCCGGGGATTTTAAAATCCCAAAAAGCCTTAAGCTGTAACCGCCTGCGGCTAGCCGTAAACGCTTCGCTAGCCATAGAGCGCCGTCCATACTTATGGCTTTACGGCTTACGGCTCTATGGCTTTTTATGTATAGCTTTCGGAACAACCCAATAATCAACTACTTCAAGACCTCATATCATGAGCTTGTCAAAGTAACTTGGCCAACCAGACAAGAGGCAACGCGTCACGCTCTGCTTGTTATCGGCTTATCCCTCGCCACGGCCGCCTTTTTTGGCATTGTGGACTATATCCTGTCACGGGGGTTGGAAAAATTAATCGTCAAATAAATGGCAAAACAAATTTTGCAGCAAGGACGACGCTGGTATGTTCTTCATACTTACTCCGGTTATGAAGAAAATGTTTCCCGCAATCTTAGACAGCGCATTGATTCATTGGGCATGGAAGACAAGATTTTTAATATCTTGATTCCCACTGAAAAAAAGATAAAAATTAAAAATGGTCGGCGTCGCGTGGTCACGGAAAAAATTTTCCCGGGCTATGTGCTCGTGGAAATGGTGGTAACCGACGACTCGTGGTATGTGGTACGCAACACACCCAACGTAACCGGTTTTATCGGCACCGGCACAACCCCCACGTCGCTTTCAGAAGAAGAGATCAGAAACCTGCAAAAAAGAATGGGCGTGGAAGAACCAAAATACAAGATTGATGTCGCTGTTGACACGCCGGTAAAAATTATTGACGGTCCGTTCAAAGATTTTGAAGGAAAGGTGTCGCAAGTTGACGAAACGCGCGGCAAAGTCAAAGTATTGGTTTCCATGTTTGGCCGAGAAACACCCGTCGAATTAGATTTTCTTCAAATTAAAAAATCGTAGTAAATATCTAAATTCTATATTCCATATTCTATATTCTTTCAATTAATTTATGGCTAAAAAAATTAAGGTTATAATTAAGCTCCAGATCCCAGCTGGTAAGGCTAATGCCCACTCCTCGTCGCTATGCTCCTCTTCAAAACCCCTCCCCCTTCGCCAAGGCTTCGTGGGACAAGTCGGTTTCGTTTTCCCGCTTGCCGGCCATAACTTTAGTGAAGGCCGGACCCCTTCCCGGAGCGGGATTCTAGTAATTTAATCAACCAAAATTATGGCCAAGAAAGTTAAAGTTGTTATCAAGCTTCAAATCCCAGCTGGAAAGGCGAATCCCGCTCCGCCTGTGGGGCCGGCTTTGGGGCAACATGGATTAAACATCCAGGAGTTCTGCACAAAGTTTAACAACGCCACCAAAGACCGAGGCGATGAGATCACGCCCGTGGAAATCACCGTCTTTGAGGACCGTACCTACTCATTTATTTTAAAGACTCCTCCCGCCGCTGAACTGCTGAAGAAAGCAGCCGGCGTTGCCAAGGGCTCGGGGAAACCTCTTCAGGAAAAAGTTGGTAAAGTAACTCGCGCGCAAGTAAAAGAAATCGCTGAGAAAAAAATGCCTGACTTGAATGCCAACGATATAGAAGCGGCCATGCGCATCATAGAAGGCACGGCCAGAAATATGGGAATAACCGTTGAATAGAATATGGAATATGATAGAACATTGAATGTAACAAATTTACTAACAACCCCTATATTCTATATTCAATATTCATTATTCTTCACTAGTTGTGGGAGATCCGGCTAGTCACCGAATCGTTTGGACCATAAAGGAAATAATTACATGATAAAAGCAGGCAAACGTCACATGACCAATAAGACCAAAATCGCCAAAAAAAATTACTCACCGGAAGAGGCTATCGTCCTTCTGAAACAATTAAAAAAAGCAAAGTTTGATGAATCAGTTGAGCTTCACGTGCGGCTCGGCATTGATCCAAAGCAAGGCGAACAGCAAGTGCGCGGCACTGTTTCTCTGCCGCATGGCGTTGGTAAAAGCAAACGCATCGCTGTTTTTGCCGAGGGCGAAAAAGAACTAGAAGCCAAGGAGGCCGGAGCCGATATCATCGGTGGCAAAGAACTGATAGACAAAATCAGGCAGACCGGCGCGGCTAATTTTGACATAGCCATCGCCACCCCAGAAATGATGAAAGATTTAGCGGGTATCGCAAAAATACTTGGACCCAAAGGCCTCATGCCTTCCCCTAAAAATGAAACCGTTACTCCTAATATTGGCCGTGCTGTCACGGAAATCAAAAAAGGCAAAATTGCTTTCAAGAATGATGATACCGGCAACATTCATCAGATTATCGGCAAACTTTCTTTCAGTGATCAGCAAATAATTGAGAATTTAAACTCCTTTATGGAAGCTCTGCGACGCGCCAAGCCCGCCGCCTCAAAGGGCGTCTATATTAGATCTTCCACCTTAACGACCGCCATGGGGCCAGGAGTGCCGATTACGCTTGCGTAAAAGACATAAAGTAATAGTCTCTAGTTACCACGGACTAAGCACGCAATGGCTTATCGCTTATTCTGATTCTGACGTCTTCTGATTAATGTCGACAGATTAAAGGACACTCTGCTAGAATAGCCGTATGGTTAAGACGCGCCGACAACAAATTATTATTGGCCTAGTCGGCCCAAAGGGCAGCGGCAAAGGCACGGTGGCTCGCTACCTCCAGCGCCGCTACGGCGCCAGCATCATTAGTTGCCCTGACATCCTTAGTAAAGTGCTCTCAATGCTAGGAATTGATCACACTCGGATGAATCAAATCAAACTCGTGCAGACACTGCGAGCAACGTTCGGTCAGGATGTCATGGGACGCGCCGTTGCCATGGCCATAGCCAAGCTTCCCCGCTCCGCGCAACGTCTTGTTGTCATTGACAACATCCGCCCAAGAGCCGATTGGGCTCCTTGGCGAGGAAAACGGAACGCAACGCTCGTGGCGATTACCGCTGACGTTCGCCGGCGATATGAACGGCTTCGTAAGCGCGGCAAAACCGCTGAAGAGCACGCGTTGTCCTACGCGAGATTCCTCCGCGAGGAACGTCTGCCCACAGAGACTCGAACGATTATAAAAACGAGCCGCGAGGCCCGATTCACCATTGACGGCAATGCTGTCCTAAAAGATGTCTACAATCAAGTTGATGCCATCGCCAAATGGCTGAAACTGAAAGCTAGAGAATAAAGCTCACTCCAATGGTGCTCCCCTACCAGCGCATCAAAGCCCTCGCTCGAGGCCAACGGCCGGCCATAAGGTCAACGAGCCGCCTGAACGAGCGGCAATTTCAACCCGCCTCCCTTGACTGCACGCTTGGCCGACGGGTGTACCGAGTGGCCTCAAGCTTTTTACCTCGGGAAAGTGAAACCATTGCTGAACTGTTGAAAACCCGGACACTCTATGACTTCGACCTTAAACCCGGCTCAATTCTTGAAATCAACACCCCCTACATCATTCCCCTCAATGAATCGCTGGCGCTACCCGGCTCCCTTGATGCGCGAGCTAACCCCAAGAGCTCCATCGGCCGTATTGATGTATTCGTGCGTGTCCTGACCGACCACAACCCCCAGTACGACTACATCACGCCGGGATACAAGGGCCCACTTTACTTAGAAGTTATTCCTCTGACCTTCGCCATCCGGGTCGCCCCGGGCCTGGCCATGACGCAGGTTCGCTTTCGCTCCACAGATGATCGTTTCCCCACGGAAGCGGAAATGGTCGTCACTCACAAAAAGTTCGGCCTCATTACCGACAACCACGGCCAGCCCGTTCCCCGCCGGGCGTTACGTCTTAAGGACAACGTAATTTCGTTCAGTGTTGACCTCACCGGCAGCCCAATCGTTGCCTACCGGGCCCGCCACTACGTTAGCGAACTCCTCGACCTCACCAAACGTAACCACTATCATGAAGACCACTTTTGGACGCCGGTCCGTCGACAGCCCGACGGCGAGATTATGCTCGAACCAAACTCTTTCTACATAATGGCCACAAAAGAACGGGTGCGTATTCCACCGACCATGGCTGCGGAGATCATGCCCTACGACCCTTCGACCGGCGAACTGCGCTCCCACTACGCGGGGTTCTTCGACCCCGGGTTCGGGTACAGCGTTCGCGGTAAACGGGGTAACATTGTGGTCCTAGAGGTACGGGCGCATAGCGCCCCATTCCGACTGACCGACGGCCAGGTCATCTGCAAAATGCTCTTCGAAAAAATGGCCGAGTTGCCAGCGAAGCTGTACGGTTCGAACATCGGCTCGACCTACACGTCGGCCCGCATCCGCTTAAGTAAATTTTTCAAACGGTGATGAGCAGCCAAGCAGCCAGAGATATCTTCGCCATTGCCGGCCTACCGCCGGAAGTTCTGGCCGTGGCCATGGCCAAATATAGCCGCTCCAAAGAATCCATTCGTACCACCATGGCCGAGCTCACTGAAGAAAAATCAGCCGAGTTTCATGAGAAATGGGTCTTGGGTTATGGCGACGCGTCAGTTGCCGATATGGCCATCATTGCCATTGCCTGCGAAAATGTTTCTATCCTTGCCTCCAAATCCATTGAAGACAATCGTTTAGCCGCTTATCAAGAAAAATCCACGCGTTATGTAGAATTTGATGCCACCCGTTATCACCGCCCCCCTGCGATTATGGCCAAGCATGCTGAATTGTATGAACGCACAGTTGATGATTTGTTCTCAACCTATCGAAGTTTACTAGAAAAACTCATTCAATACATGCAAAAACGCTTCCCCAAACCGGCAGATATTACTGACAGGGCTTACGAGACAAAACTAAAAGCTCGCTCGCTGGATGCTGTCCGTTATTTATTACCAACCGCCACCCTCACAAACTTCGGCATGATTATGAGCGCCCGCTCTCTCCGCCACGCCATTGCCAAATTGATGGTGAGTCCCTATCAGGAAATAAGAGAGATTGGAGAAGAGATTAAACAAGCCTCTCTTGCGCCGGCTCATAACCCGCGCTCGGAAAAACTCAAAACTTCACTACAGTCCCTGCGCGATTCCGCTAACTTGGAACAACAGATAACAATAGACCAAATTATTGAGGGCACATCTCTGGACATCAAAGGCGCGCCCACATTAATCAAGCACACTGACCCTTCGGAATATTTGATAAAAACCAATGAAAAACTGAATGAGCTAGCCGTAAAAATTTTTGGAGGTGCGCCAGTGAATCCTACTCCACGCGTTGATTATATTGAACCGCATTCTTATGAAGACGAACTCGTAACAACACTGCTTTATGGCGCGACGAATTATCCCTATCGCCAAATACTGGAAAAGGTGCGCCAGCTATCCGATCAAAAAAAAGAAACTATCATTGACGCCATGGCAGAATGCCGCGGTCAATATGACCAGCCGCGCCGTGAATATGAAATCGGCGGACAATTAATTTTTGATGTTCTTATGGATTATGGCGCGTTCCGCGATCTGCAAAGACATCGCATCTGCACGCAAATCAACCAACCTCTAACCATTGACCACGGATATGAAACGCCGTTTGAGCTGGTTGACGCCAAGCTCACCAACCCATTTAATGAAGCGATCAGCCGCTTCCGTGATGCCTATGGTATAATTCGCCGTGATGTTGGTATAGAAGCAGGTTATCTTATCCCCCTTGCTTTCAAGAAACGCACTCTTTATAAAATGGACCTGCGGGAACTTTATCACATGGTTGAACTCCGCAGCAAACCCGGCGGCCACATGTCTTACCGCAATATTGTTTTGGATATGTATAACCTTGTTAAAAAACAGCATCCCATGCTCGTCAAGCATCTACGAGTGGTAATACCTAATTATGATGAGGACTTTTTTAAAAGATAACACTATAAATCCTAAGTAATTAAAATGAATCGGGAATCATGAATTACGAAATATACTTACGAAATTACGAAACAATACGAAAGGTACGAAAAATGACCCGTGCTCCTGATAAGTACTATTTCGTATATTTGTATGATTTCGTACTTTCGTATGAGTCTAGAAATTAGAGCTTAGAGTTTCTCTTTGTACTATGCTTACTCCATATGGACTAACCAAAAGCAAAAAACGCCATAGTGGTAAACTAATTGTTATAGACGGTACCGACGGCACGGGCAAAACAACACAGACTGCTCTGTTGGTTAAGCATTTGCAAAAAGAAGACAAGCGCGTATCTGTGGCTGATTTTCCGCGATATGGTTTGCCTTCCGCTTATTTTGTAGAGCAATACTTGAATGGCCGCTATGGCGCGGCCGAGGCTGTGGACCCGTATAACGCTTCCTTGTTCTATGCTCTTGACCGCTATGACGCCAAGCGAACACTTATAAAACAGCTTGAGCAAGGTCAAATTGTAGTCTCTAATAGATTTGTCACGGCCAATATGGGACATCAGGGAGGGAAAATTACTTCGCGCTTCGCCCGCCGACGATATTTCCAATGGTTGGACTGGCTGGAGCATAAACTTTTAGGCATGCCGCGTCCAGACCTTACCATAATTTTGCACGTGCCGGCGGCTTTGGCCCAGCGACTGGTTGACCGCAAGGGTCGCCGTGATTATATTAGAAAAAAACGCGACCTCCATGAGTCTGATCTCGCCCACCTCAAAGCCGCCGAACGCACCTACCTTGAAATTACCCGTCGCTTTCCTAAATTCATGCTTGTAGAATGCGTTAAAAACGGTAAATTGCTTTCTCCGCCGGCGATCCATGAAAAAATTTGGGAAATAGTCAGTCAAATTCTGAATCCGAAATCATAAAATATACACAACTCAAAACGCAAAACTTCAATGCTGAATACTAAATACCGAATACTGAATACTGACACCCCATGACTAAATACACACCAATCATTGGCATGGAGGTGCACTGTGAGTTGAAAACTAACTCCAAGATGTTTTGCTCCTGCCCTAACGGTTTAGGATTGGAAGCTGAACCCAACATCCATATCTGCCCAGTGTGCCTCGCTCATCCCGGGGCTCTGCCAACCATGAATCTTGAAGCGGTAAAAATGGTCATCAAAGTGGGGCTTGCTCTAGGGGCTGACATACCGACTATTTCTAAATTTGACCGCAAAAACTACTTTTACCCTGATTTGTCAAAGGGTTATCAAATAAGCCAATATGACCAGCCGCTCACAAAAAACGGTAAACTTACTATTGGCGACAAAGTAGTACGAATTACTCGCGTTCATCTGGAAGAAGATACCGGCAAACTTATCCATCCCGACGGCGCGAGTTATTCCCTTGTGGATTTTAACCGCGCCGGCGTGCCCTTAATGGAACTCGTGACCGAACCTGATATCACCTCGGCCGCGGAAGCAAAAAAATTCTGCCAAGAACTGCAATTATTACTGCGGGCCATCGGCGTCTCTGACGCCGACATGGAAAAGGGCCAGATGCGCTGCGAAGCGAATATCTCGCTCATGCCAGCGGGCCTTGAGCGCGTTGCTAAAAATTTTGGCACCAAGGTAGAAGTGAAGAACCTTAACTCATTTAAGGCGGTAGAGCGAGCCATTGAATATGAAATTAAAAGACAGGACGATCTTTTGGCAACTGGCGAAAAAATTATTCAAGAAACGCGCGGCTGGGATGAAAATAAAAATCAAACTTACTCTCAGCGCACCAAAGAATCAGCTCATGACTACCGCTACTTCCCCGAGCCGGATCTCGCTCCTCTCTGGCTTTCCACAGAACCACCGCCAGGCGACTCGGCTCATTATATCAAAATTGACGTTGAGGAAATAAGGCGAACCCTGCCGGAACTGCCGCAAGCCAAACGTCAGCGTTTTCAAACCGAATACGCCCTAAATACCGAAGCGGCTACGCTCCTCATCAGCGATCCGGCAATCGCCGATTACACTGAAAAAGTTTTTTCAGAACTTATTGCTTGGCTCTCCGCCCTAGAGAGTGTTGAAGGTACGGCCGAAGAAATTATAGAGCGCGAACGAGCCAAACTCGGTAAACTTGTAGCTGGCTGGATAACTACTGAATTATTTAAATTACTAAATGAAGCCGGACAAACGGCAAGGGATCTAAAAATAACACCGGAAAATTTCGCCGAGTTTTTGACAATTGTTTACCAAAACAAAATCAATAGCTCGGCCGCCCAAATACTACTCCGTGAAATGTTTTTGACGGGCAAGGATCCGTCTGCCGTACTGGAAGAAAAAGATTTAAAGCAAATTGATGATTCTGCTTCTCTTGACGCGGTGGTGGAACGCGTTATCAGCTTAAACCCCGGCCCGGCTAATGATTATAAAAAAGGCAAAGAGAATGCTCTGCAATATCTCGTTGGTCAAGCCATGAAAGAAACCAAGGGCAAGGCCAATCCCCAAAAGTTACAGGAGCTTTTCCGCAATCAGCTTAAATCATAAAATAGCTGTGGATATCTCCAAAAATTGACATATTTGGCCAACAAAATTGCTGTTGACGCGAAATCGCTCATTCTGGTAGCATATCTGATAGTATGAACGAACAGAGGTTTCGACCAAAAAACAACACGTAGGCCAAGCGCCCCCGCAATGCGGGGTATTTTTTTGGCCAAAAAGGAGGGATCCAATGCACGTTCTTTCAACAACTAGTAAAGCGTCTCTCCCGGAATCCGTTCAGGAATCTGCCAGAGAAGCGTTTGGCGAATGCGACGCACTACTCAACGCACTTCTTGACTTCCTGACTCAACTCACGCCAGAAATTCAAGATTGGATTGGCGCCGCTCTCTACCAAATCCAAAATTGGGATGCCGCTATCTGTGCCATAGAGCAAGCTGGTAGCTATCTGCGAAGAGAACGTCTTCAGCAACGAGCCTACCTGCGTGCACAAGATCTTTGTGGCAGGGTCACCATAGAGGACTCTCTAAAGATCGCGGCAGATGTGGAGGCGATTCACGAGGTGGATTCAAACATATTTGTGAGTCCGCGTGATGTTTTTATCACTCGCATCCCGGATTTGGCGAAGGCGTTTGTGGTGTGGGACTTTAAACGACCAGCCCCTCTTGTACAAGCGTTTGTCTGTCTTACCGATCTAGACAAGCAACTGCAACCGCAACAAAAAAATGGCAGGTCTTCATCCGCTCTCGCAATCGCACGACTCATACATGACTTCAAATTTTGGGGTTATGTGTGGTCAATGAAGCAATGGGCTGAAGCGGACATGCGAATAGCAGCAACGCTACTCGGAATTGAATGGGGCTACGATTTGACGGCTTACGAACGTAAACTGCGAGGAGGGTAATGTACGCAAACACTAACGGGGTCGGCTGCCAGCTGGCCCCTTCTCATTTTATTGTTTATTGTTGTAATTGCTCGACCATTCTTTAACAATATTCACGGCTTTTCGAAAACCAACAACCCAAACTATTTCATTATCTCGCTTCCACCACGTCATCTGACGACGGGCGTATTGCATACTGCGATTGACAATACGATTAATCATCTCTTCTTTTGAGATATCTCCGTTGATAAAAGCAATTGCTTCGGCATAACCAATACCGCTCATGGATGGCAAGCTGGAATTATATTTTTTTAGCAGACCACGTGTTTCCGCCACAAGCCCTCGCCGCACCATTGAGAAAGTACGTTTCTGCAAACGCTCCCGCAAATCCTGACGATCAACGGTAAGGCCTATCTTAAAAACATTATACCGAGGCTTACCCATACGGCGCTGACCGACAAACGAACCACCAGTCGCAAGCGCCACCTCAAAGGCGCGAATGACCCGCCGGGGATTCTTAGTATCAATTCGCCCAACACTCTCCGGATCAATCCGCTTGAGGCGCCTCACGAGGGCGATTAGCCCGTCATGTTGCAGATCATGTTCTAAAATTTTCCTAAACCGTTGTCCCGGCCGCACCGACGGGATTCTCCAATTTTCAATAACGGCATCAATATACTGCATCGTCCCGCCAACCAGAATTGGAAGCTTGCTTTGCCTATGAATATTTTTAATGACGGCCATCGCCGCGCGTTGATAGTGGCGCACCGTATAAGGATAATCAGGCTTGACTACGTTAACCATCCGCTGTCTTATGCCGTGCGGCGGTTTCAATTTATTGGTGGCAATGTCCATGCCGATATAAATTTGCCGCGAATCAGCAGATACAAGTTCGCCGTTAAATCGGTGCGCTAACCTGACGGCTAAGTCTGACTTACCAGATCCGGTCGGCCCGAGAATAACAAGAAGCGGCGGCAGAGAGAATGTTTGCCTATGAACAACCATAATAACTTTTAATATGATACACGTCCAAAAACAATTATACTATCATACTTAAAAGTATGATAGTGAGACCAAACTTGTTCTATTATTTTATACTTTTAAACCCTAACTTCTAATTGCCATTATTTATTCTCCTTCGCCGAATACCATCCCGATCTTGGCTTACTCCGCCGAAGTCCCACCGAGCGGGACGAAGCAGGGTGCAGGGCTTCGGAAGAATGAAAATAGATAGATACCCTCTAGCTTGCTAGAGGGAGGACAAATGAGTTTCATATATTCACCCAAAGAACAAATGTAGCTAGTAGAGCAATGGCGCTGCTCAATACAAAAAAATTATCATCAATATATTCCAACCAGTCTCTGACAACCGGGACTCTAAAAATGGGGTCAAAAAAATGCCAGCGTGTGGCAAACATGTGCCGCATAAATTTATAATTTTATTTTTCTTTTATCTTTTACTTAATCAGTATAGCACACCTGAAGAAAAAAATCAACCGCCGCAAAAAAATGAGCCGACGCGAGACCTCCTTGTTTCGCGTCGGCCCTAATACCTCATGATTGTTTGCCCTTTCGGTGACTCGCCAGATTAACGGCGGCCACAGCCGCCTTAATTCCAGCCATCACCTGATCGCGATCAAGGCCTGTTGTTATGAATTCTGACTTGTCAGGAATGCGCCAAGTGATAATGACCGTAGTCAGAGCGCTTGAATCCCCGCTTGTTGGCACATCAATATCATAATGCACCAACTCCGGTATCACGATAACACCATAGCCACGCGCCCACTTTCTCAAGGCATTCCAAAAAGCGTCAAAACCGCCACCGCCCCTAGCGGTGATGGCATAGTGTTTGCCATTATGCGCAATAACGGCATTAGCTGAAGCGCTTTTGGCAAACACAGAGTTGGTCACCACTTTAACCAGGCTAATGGTTACCAGCTCCGGCCTGTCCAGAATATCGGCAACGATAGCTAGCAGATCAGATGGCGATAAACTATGGTTTGCCCCTAACTCTTGTACTTTTTCCGTCACTAGCTCTAGCTCCTCTACAGACAAATCCAGGCCGAGCTTTTTAGCATTGCTCTTAACACTCGCTTTACCGCCAAGGTGACCCAACACATGGGTAACCTGCGCGCCGAATCGTTCGGGACGCAAGTCGCTCACATAAAGCTCGTCCTTAACATCGCCGTCAATGTGCACACCGGCCGTCTGCGAGAAAACATTCGCGCCAACAATCGGCTTATTGGGAGGAACGCGCCGAGCGGAAAAAGCGGCTACCATACGCGAAGCGACGGTAAGCTGACTCTCGTCTATGTTGACCAAAAAGCCAGCGTGCCCAAGAAAATCCTTAATGTTAACCACCACCTCCTCCAAGGGTGTATTACCGGCTCGCTCCCCCATCCCGTTGACCGCTACATGCACGCCATCCACCCCCCCCTCAATAGCTAATAAAGTATTGGCGGTGGCCAATCCCCTGTCATTGTGGCCATGAAAATCCAGCTTCTGGCGAGGTAGAAGCGTTCTCACGACCTGAACGTAGCGCCGGACCTCAAGCGGATACAATACGCCAAGCGTATCGCAAAGCATAACTCGCTCAATGGGCAGTTTAGCAAGCTGGAGAGCAAAAGCGGAAACGAATTCCGGCGACTGCCTCATCCCCTGCGACCAGTCCTCCAGATACACATTGACGGCCATGCCCCGCGAGCGTGCTGCCTCCACCTCCACCCCAAGATACTCAACTTGATCATTGAGAGTCCAATGGAGCTGCTTGCGGCAGTGCCGTTCTGACCCCTTAGCCAAAATGTTTATGGTACGGCATCCTGCGGAAGCGATCCATTCCACTGAACTTGTGCCATCTATGAAACCAAGTGCTTCAATTCGCTCAAGACAATGATGACTGGCCGCCCATTTGACAATGGTCGTGAGCGTCTCGTGTTCATCTCCTCCGACTCTGGCGGAGGCAACCTCAAGACTATCAACTCGCACGCGCCGCAATAGAAATTCCGCCACTTGCTGCCTTTCTGGCACCGACAAATGAACGCCAAACGACTGCAACCCGTCACGAAGCGTGGTATCCATAATCTGAATCGTCTTTATCATTTCTTCCTCTCCTCCCTCGTTTTCGTCAACTGACGATGCTAACGGCTCACGATGGAACCGCATTGTTAAGGTGCTCGTTTGTTGCCGCCCTGCGCGGCAACAAAACGCCAGCCCCGGTGAAGGGCTGGCGTTAGAGTTCAAAATGCTGTTTCAACTACAACGTTGGCCTTCCACCCAATGGCTGGCTAATAATAATGCTGATAATGGCAATGAATTGTCGGTGGAAGGAGGTCATATTCTTATCATATATTAACACTACTATATTCCCTGTCAAGCTCAATAATTTACCCAACGCCCCCGCCCCCGCACTCGCGGGAACGAGAGTAAGGTCGTGGAGCTTCACCTAAAATTAATGCCGTAGAGTAATCCTCTAAACCCCTAGTGTCCAATTCTATAGAATTGGACACTAGTCTTTTCTTGTGGCCACCTGCCGCTGAAGACGATCCAAAAATCGCCGTAATGACACCTTAAGAAGCTTGTCCTGCCCACGAACACGTACAATAAGTCTGGTTGCGTCAGTCCACTGTTTGTCTTTCGACACCTCTTTGTCGCCGATGACCAGCATATAAGGAATTTTTTGTTTTTCGGCGCGACGGATCTTGTAGCCGACTGATTCATTGGCGTCATCGAAGTGCACGCGCAGCCCTTGAGCGCGGAACAGAACGGCGAGCTTACTCACGAGCTTTAAGTGTTTTTCCCCGACCGGAATCAAAGCCACTTGCACGGGCGCGAGCCAGACTGGAAACGCACCGCCGAAGTGTTCAATCAAGACCGCGAGGTAGCGTTCGATGGAGCCCATAATGGCGGCGTGGATCATAACGATGCGCTCGCGCTCGCCCTTCTCGTTCGTGCAGGCAAGATCGAACCGCTCCGGCATATTCATGTCGAGCTGGATGGTCGCCACCTGGTGCTCGCGGCCGAGCGAGTCTTTTCCAAGGAAATCAACCTTGGGCCCGTAGAAAGCTGCTTCGCCAACCGCCGTTGTGGCCTTGGCGTGTTTGCGCTTCACGAGGGCGGCAAGTGCCGCCTCCGCCTCGCGCCATACCGACGGCGTGCCGAGGTATTTCTTTGACTCCCTCGGATCATAAAAAGAAAGCCGCACTTTGAGCTTAAAACCAACGGCATTATAGAACGTTTCGATGATATCCCAAATTTTCTCCATCTCGTCTTCCACCTGACCGCGACGGCAAAAGACATGCGCATCGTCCTGCGTGATGCTGCGCACGCGGGCGAGACCGGCAAGCTCACCCGACTGCTCGTCGCGGTAGACCATAGTGGTGTTGGCGTAGCGCTGCGGCAGTTCGCGGTAGCTCCAGGCGCGGCGCGCATAGATCTGCGTGTGGTGCGGGCAGTTCATTGGCTTCACCGCGAAGTCATGCCCCTCGCGGGTGCGGATGCGGAATAGCTCGTCTTTGAATTTCTCCCAGTGCCCACTCTTTTCGTAGAGATCTTGCTTTGCGAGGTGCGGGATTTCCACACGCTCGTAGCCGCGCGCTCGCCGGAGTTCCCAAACGAACTCATCGAGGAGCGTGCGCAAAATAGTCCCGCGTGGCGTCCAGAGCGGCAAGCCACTCCCCACGAGGTCAGAGAAAGTAAAGAGGTCAAGCTCGGGCCCGAGTTTTTTGTGGTCGCGTCGTTCGGCCTCTTCACGAAGCTTCAAGTACTCGTCGAGCTCGGTGGCCGTTTCAAAAGCCACGCCGTAAACGCGCTGAAGCATTTTATTTTTCTCACTCCCCCGCCAGTAGGCGCCGGCGAGTTTAGTTAATTTGAATGGGCCAATTTCTTTGGTGGACGCAACGTGAGACCCTCGGCACAAATCAACGAATTTACCGGTTTCATATACAGAGACGATATTTTTTGCCGACGGATCAATGTCATATGATTCTTCAGTATTTATTCTCGTCGTGCCCTTACTCTTAATATCGCCCAACAGTTCAACTTTGTAAATTTGACCACGTCCTTTGAAATAAACAATCGCTTCATCAATGGGCATCTCTTTTTTGACAAATGATTCATTTCTTTTTTGGATATTGCGCATTTTAGCTTCAATTTTTGGTAAATCTTGCGGCGACAACTGCACAGGCAAGTCTAAGTCATAATAAAAACCATTCTCCACCACCGGCCCAACGCCAAACTTGACGTCCGGGTAAAGTTCAGCCGCGGCCGCGGCCATAAGATGCGCACAAGAATGCCGCATGGTATCAATGGATGATAAATGTGATTTAGGGCTAGGCATAATATATTAAGGTTATATTACTGCGCCATCTATACTATAAGTAAAAATTTCTAAGCACTAATATCGAATTTCTAAACAAATTATAATCTCTAAATCACAAATGATAAATAAAACAACCCAAAGCCAATGACTGACTTTGGGCCCCGAAGTCCTTCGGGGGGTTCCACCCAAATTCCCTACTTCGCTAAAGCTACGCAGGGTAGGCCCCACGGGCGACGAAACGAAGTGAGCACTCATTAATTGAATCAGGCTTAGACCCTCCGCCTCGAGCAGAGAGAATCCCACTTGCGTAGGACACAGCGTTGGTAACACTGCCAATCGCCTGTCATAACTTATGCTACCAAGATACTATTGACACGTCAACCGAATGTATTAGGCCACCATATATTGCACTCCTGATTATGAATGGATAAAAATTGGATTGGCGATTTTAACTTCAGCGACCAGTGAGGGCGTTTGGCATTGTACCATAATAAATAGGAAATGAGTTTTTGA
>Ga0209542_10004288_pt1 | contig 29458 bp, 35 predicted proteins | sample RifCSPhighO2_01_FD_184028 | JGI IMG/M metagenome (GOLD analysis project Ga0209542, IMG submission 184028) | Soil microbial communities from Rifle, Colorado - Rifle CSP2_plank highO2_0.1 (SPAdes) (version 2) | ecosystem: Environmental > Terrestrial > Deep subsurface > Rock core/Sediment ... | reverse complement strand
AACATGGACGCAAGACGAGCTTGACGAGATCGCCGACGACATCAACAATACGCCCATGAAGTGCTTGGAGTACCAAACACCGAATGAGTTTTATTCACAGTGTTGCATTCGGAATTAGATTACGGGGTGGGTAACAAGAGATCTCGCTCTGGTAGAATGGCGGGATGGGGGAGAAGCGATTTCCGGAAGGGTTCCTGTGGGGTGAGACGGGGGTGGGACCCCGTCGCAAGGCCGGACTGAGCGAAGGCGAGGGAGGCGGGGTCGCGCAAAATCGCAGTAGCGATTTATGCGTGACCGAAAGAGTATGAAACTATTTCCAGATGGATTTTTATGGGGGGCCTCAACTGCTTCCTTCCAGGTAGAGGGAGGTATCGAGAACAATGATTGGGCTGAAGCCGCGCGGGAGGGGCGTGCGCCTCCGGCGGGAGCGGCGTGCGATTTTTACAATAGATACGAGGCCGATTTCGATATTGCGAAAGGGCTCGGCATGAATGCGCAGCGCTTCTCGATAGAGTGGGCGCGCATTGAGCCGCAGGAGGGGAAATTTGATGAGGCTGAGATCGAGCACTACCGAGGAGTTTTGCGAGCGCTGCACGCGCGCGGCCTCACACCGATGGTAAATCTCTGGCACTTTACACTTCCGCAGTGGTTTGCGGAGCGCGGGGGATTTTTGCAAAGAGAAGCACCGGAGATCTTCGCACGCTATTGCCGGTTCGTCGTCGAGCGCCTGGGAAGCGAGGCGGAGCTCTGGCTCACGCACAACGAGCCAATGGTCTATACCTCCAACGGCTATCTACGAGGGTTATGGCCACCGTTTCTCAAAGATCCTGTCCGGTATTTGCGCATCATATCGAAGATCGCTGCCGCGCATCGTGCCGCATACAAGGCGATGAAAGAAGCGCGCCCAGGAATCTCGATCGGTATCGCGAAGCACAATATTTTTTTTGAGGCCAATGGAAACCCGTTCAATCAGCTTCTCTGCCGGTTTACAGATTGGTTCTGGAATCATCGCTTCCTCCAGCTCATTGCCGGGCATCAGGATTTTATCGGACTCAATCATTACTTCCATAGCAAATTTGGAGAAACAAGAGCAGAGCGCGCCGCTATGGTTCGATCCGACATGGGCTGGGAAGTGCATCCCACGTCGCTCCTAGAGTGCCTGCGCGGACTCAAACGCTACAACCTTCCGATCTATATCTCCGAACATGGCGTTGCCGACGTGGAAGACAAATTGCGCGCGGCATTTCTGCGAAACGCCGCGCGCAGCGTGCACCAAGCGACCCAAGAAGGCCTCCCGGTCAAAGGTTATTTCTATTGGTCTCTCCTCGACAACTACGAATGGGCGCACGGTTTTACACAACGCTTCGGCCTTATCGAAGTAAACTACGAGACGATGGAGCGCACAGTGCGCCCGAGCGCTTCCGTGTATAAACAAATCGTTGAGGCAAACGCTCTGATAGACCCCGTGAGATAACGGCAATACATTTTAGCGACCGATCGCATCTCGTTGTTAACATTGATTTTCAAACGAGTTCGGTTTTTTTATCTCATGGGGTAGACTGAGGCAATGTTTTCCTGGATCGCGCTCGCGGCACTCGCACAGTTCATCTCGGCTGGCAACGTGTTCATCGATCGATACGTGCTCCTGAGCAGAGTACACATCGGCAAGCCGGTCGTCTACGCTTTCTACATCAGCCTTCTCTCCGGCTTCGTCCTTGTCCTCGTCCCGTTCGGCCTTATTTCAATCCCGACTTCCTCCGTCATACTTCTTTCGCTCGTCTCATCGGTCACATTCATCTCATCGATCGTGCTCCTGTATACCGCGCTCAAAGAGGGTCATGCATCCGATGTAATGCCTATCATCGGCTCTGTGGCGGCAGTTGCCACAGCGCTGTGCGCGTACCAATGGCTGCACCAAGATCTGCCACGTGCCTTCCTCCCGGCGTTTTGTCTCATGGTCATAGGTATGCTCTTAGTCTCTCGCTTCCGTCTCACGGGGCGCCAGCAAGTATCCATTCTTTTCTCCGGCATTTTTTTTGGCGTTACGGCATTTCTGATCAAGCTTATCTTTCTCGAGACGGCATTCATTGACGGCTTTTTCTGGTCGCGTATGACAAATGTGATAGGCGCGCTCTCACTTCTTATCATCCCCGCAAATCGCGAAGCAATATTCTCCGGCTTCCAGAATTCTTCTCACGGCACAAAAATGCTTGTCATTTCCAACAAAGCGCTCGGCGGGATCGCCGGCGTACTCACGCTGCTGGCTATCAATCTCGGGAGCGTTTCCATAGTGCAGGCTTTCGCCGGGCTGCAGTTCGTTTTCTTGCTTGTTATCGCATTTGTCTTGGCAGGGCAATTTCCCGCAGTACTGCGAGGGGAGCTGCGGCGCGAAGGGCTGATCTATAAACTATTTGGCGTTCTTTGCATCGTACTGGGGCTCGCAGTGCTGTTTGCTTCGTAATATGTTGCGACTCATTCTCAAGGTGCTGGTGGCTGGCGTGCTGATCGCGATACTCTACCTCCTCCTCACGCTTCGCCCTGTGCCAGCGCAGGTAACGTACGGCGTTTCTTTCAGCACGCTTCAAGCAGAACACTTGGGACTTGACTGGCGCGAGGTATACAGTGCGCTCCTCAACGATCTCAAAGCGCGCAACCTCCGGATCCCGGCATATTGGCAACGCACTGAATCTTCTCGCGATGCATATGACTGGCGCGAGCTCGACTTCCAGCTAGAAATGGCTGAGACGCGTGGTGCGCGCGTCGTTTTGGCAGTGGGCCGTCGTCTTCCGCGCTGGCCCGAGTGCCATATCCCTCAGTGGGCGCAGGACCTTTCTTGGGAAGGGCAAAAAATTGAGCTGCGCGAATACATCACGGCAGTTGTGCAGCGGTACAAAGGCAATTCGGCTATCCAGTATTGGCAGGTAGAGAACGAGCCATATCTCAAGGCGTTTGCCTTTGATCACTGCGGGCCGCTCGATGAGGAATTTCTCAAAGAAGAGATCGCTCTCGTCCATTCGCTCGATGCGCGCCCCGTGCTTTTGACCGACAGCGGCAATCTTGGCAAATGGGTGGGCCCGTACAAAAACGGCGACGCGTTCGGCACAAGCCTCTATTTGTACTTCTGGAATCCGGAGCTCGGCCAATTCAAGACGAAGCTTCCGGCCCTCATCTATAGGCTTAAGGAGCGGTCCATGGAAATATTTTTCGGCCCCAAAAAGACATTCCTCATCGAGCTCTCACTCGAGCCATGGCTCGTCGAGCCTACGCAGGATGCCTCGCTCGAGAGTCAGCTCTCACGCATGGACATCGACAAGTTCCACGAAGTAATTGAGTATGCGCGCAAGACCTCTTTCGATACCCAATACCTGTGGGGAGTGGAGTGGTGGTACTACCTGAAAGAGAAGCACCAGCATCCCGAATTTTGGGATGCGGCAAAAATGATCTACGCGCAAAATGCAAAAAAATAATTATTAGGCGCTGCACGCAGCGATAAGCTCGTCGAGTATTCGCTTCGTCTCCGCGGGGCCACTCACCGCGCGCCACTCTACCCCGGTCGGGATCACCACCGTATCATTGCCGGTTTCTGAAAATGCATCACCGACATAGAACATTTCTCCTATCGGAATACTGAGCCGCTCTGAAAGCCATCTCACACCGTACGCCTTGTTCACGTTTTTGCGCGTAATATCGATCGTCGTGACGCCGCCCATGAGCACTTCAAACTCCGGTAGCTTGTCTTTTAGTAAGCTCAAAAGAGTAAGTCGTTTACTGCCATCCAAATCCCACGAATCTTTCAATTCCTTTGGCGCCTCCACTCCGACAGGGGTGTAGGCGATCTGCGATCCTTTATCAATGATCTGCTCGCCAAAGTGCGGGACGTCCTTCAGCGCATCGATACGACTTACGGCGTCAGCGATACCTTTTTTGATATGTTCGCGGTCAGCTTCCGTTATCGCTAGATCATAGAGCAATTCCCATATTCCCGCTGCATAGATATACGCTTGTGCGGAGCTCGTGGGAAAAATGTACAGTTGCGATATGTTTGGATGTGTCTCAAATGAGGTGAGGAATTGCTCGTGCATGCGCTGGAAGCTAGCGCCAGTGATGATGGCTACCGGCACGTGCTCAAGCAGTCGCCTGAGTCGCTCGAGCATCTCCGGTACAGGGGGGTGGAAGCTCTCAGCGAGAGTGTCGTCGAGGTCAAAAAATACAGCACGAGGGCATTGCATCGGTGAAGAGTACCACATGGCTTTGAGGTGCTACAATGCCAGGCATGAAATTCGAAGCCTTTGCAGCGCGTACTCATGAAAAGATGCAAGAAGTGTTGATGGACCCGACAGCGAGCGGGCCCGCTATTCATTACTACATGATCCGCGGAGGTAAGAAAAAGCGGAATATCACGATCTGGGAATCCGGCCAGGTGGGCGGCGAATACATCAAAACGTACGGCCACTACCATGTCGGTGATCTCGATGAAACGTACTGGATCGTGCAAGGCGAAGGGATCGCACTGCTTCAAAAAATGGTTGTTGAAAATGGAGAGCCGCAGCCTGACAAAATAGAGGAGTTCAAGGTGGTGAAAGTGAAGGCAGGGGATTCCGTGTACATGCCGACGGGTTTCGGACACTTGGTGGTCAACACGGGAAAAGAATGGCTCGTTACGGTAGATGACAGTCCGGTAGAGGGAGCCGGTGATTCTGCTTCGATGCCCGGGCATGCGGATTATGAAATGGTGAAGCGCATGCGCGGCTTTGCATACTACGTCGTCGAGAAAAACGGCGTGCCCACTCTCGTACCAAACAAGCTCTACAAAGAAGTCCGCACAACAGACTTCGGCGGTATGCCGGTTGCAGAATAATTCATGTACATCGTTACCGATATCGGCGGGACCAACATGCGCGTGGCCTGCTACTCTGCGGATGCGTTGGGTGAGATCAAGAAAGTCCCGACGCCAAAAGACCCGTCGGGAGGAATTGCGACATTCACTGCGGTAGCGCGCGAGTGCGCAGGTGGCGAGAAGATCACGGCAGTTGCCGGATGTGTGGCAGGAGCAGTGAGCGACGAAGGCGTTATATCAGACGCGCGCAATTTGCGCGCGTGGGAAGGGATGAACATCGTGAAGGAACTCTCGGAAGCCCTTGGCGCTCCTGTGCAGATGAGGAACGACGCAGCCCTTGCGGGCTTAGGCGAATTCTCCGCCGGGGCGGGAAGGGGAGCGGCAGCACTTGCCTACATCACGGTCTCCACAGGCGTTGGAGGTGGATTGATCGTCGGTGGGAAGATCGCTGAAGCGGGCGGCATCGCAAGTATCAAGGTCAATGGCGAGGATCTCGAGGACCTAGTTTCCGGAACGGCGGTCACCAGAAAATTCGGCATTCACCCGAAAGATCTAGAGTCACTCGAAGAACGCAACGTGCTCGCTGACACGCTTGCACAGGGGCTTCGGGTCGTTGTGGAGCAGTGGTCGCCCGACACGATCGTGCTTGGTGGTTCTATGATCGTCGGTGTAAATCCCATTCCGATCCCCCGCGTGCAAGAATCGCTCAGCAAACTTCTCCCGAACCCACCAACTATAAAAATGGCAGAGCTGGGCGACAATGGTGGCCTCTGGGGCGCTATTGCTCTGCTGAGACAGAAGTAGTTTTTCTCTGTCGAAAATATTCTCGGAAAAGCGGAATGGTGGTGAGGAAAATGATGGCAACGACTATGGGCGATATATACGCGTCGATCCCAGGGATTTTGTTGCCAAGGTAATAGCCCAGGAAGGTGACACCCGCGCCCCACAACAGACCGCCCGTAATGTTGTAGAGCACAAATGCTTTGTAATTCATGCGAACGATGCCAGCAATGATGGGCGTGAAGGTACGAACGATAGGGACGAAGCGCGCAAGCACGATCGCGAGGAAGCCGTGCCGTTCATAAAATATCTTCGCTTGCACAAGGTGTTCTTGCTTGAAGAATCGTGAATCGGGCCGCTCGAAGAGCTTGTAGCCGACCTTCGCACCAAACCAGTAACCCACGTTGTCGCCGAGGATCGCAGCGATCGTCACAAGTGGAACCAGGATCCACACGTTGAAAACGCCTTGCGAGGCCAAGAGCCCCGCGGTAAAGAGCATCGAGGCGCCCGGAAGGAAAAACCCAAAGAAGACCCCAGATTCAAGGAACACGACAGCGAAAATCCCTGGGTAGCCGATCAGCTGCACTATCGAAAAGAGGTCAAGATGAGGCATCTCGGATAGTATACAGGCTTACACGAACGATTCGGGGACGGGGAATTTCTTGCAGAGAGTGCGGATCTCTTCGCGAATTGCAGAGAGTTTGGTATCGTCGCCTTTGTTTTTCATTGCATCCACCATCAGCTCTGCCACTCGCGCGCATTCCTGTTCACCGAATTTGCGCGTCGTGATTGCGGGCGTGCCGAAGCGTATGCCCGAGGGATCCATCGGTTTGCGCGTATCGTCTGCGATCGAGTTCTTGTTTAAGGTAATCCCGACGCGATCGAGGAGCGTTTCGGCTTCTTGGCCTCCTATACCGAGGCTTCCGAACACATCGGCGAGCAGCAAGTGATTGCTCGTGCCTCCAGTGAGCAAGCGGATACTGCTCGCCAGGAATATTTTTTCCATCGCCTTTGCGTTTTTGAGAATTTGCGCCGCATACAAGGCGAAGGAAGGAGAGAGCGCCTCGCCGAACGCGACTGCTTTTGCCGCGATGTTGTTCATATGCGGCCCACCCTGAAGCCCTGGAAAAACCATTTTGTCTATCTTTTTTGCGATCTCCTCGCTCTCGCGAGTGAGGATGAGCCCTCCGCGCGGGCCGCGCAGTGTCTTGTGCGTCGTGGAGGTCATGACGTCGAAACCTGCATCGAAGGGGCTCTTCACAGCTTTTCCGGCGATGAGTCCAGCGATGTGCGCGATATCCATAACAGCATACGCACCAACCTCCTGCGCGATCTCTACGAATTTCTCGTAGTTGAGCTCGCGCGGATATGCAGAATAGCCGGCAAGCACGATCTTTGGCTTCTCCTTTTTCGCGACTTCTCGCATCTCGTCGTAATCGATCTCGCCGGTATTTGGATCTTTCATCTTGTAGCGGACGAAATTGAATATCTTCGTGAGGTAGGTGACCGGATGCCCGTGCGTGAGGTGACCGCCGTGCGAGAGATCCATACCGAGGACCGTATCGCCGGGCTCTAGAAGAGCGAAGTACATCGCGATGTTGGCATTGGCCCCGCCGAGGGTTTGCACATTGGCGTATCCACAATTGAACAATTTCTTCGCACGGTCGATCGCAAGCGTTTCCACTTGATCCGTAAACGTCTGCCCGCCGTAGTATCGTTTGCCCGGATAGCCTTCGGAATACTTATTGGTAAATACAGAGCCATTCGCTTCGCGAACGGCCTTCGAGACGTAATTTTCTGAAGGAATGAGCTCGAGGCCCTCTGCTTCGCGCTGTTCTTCGCCTTCGAGGGCTGCAAAAACTTCAGGATCTTGTTTTTGTACGTGTCCGTAGTCGTTCATACTGGAGTAGTAAGTAGTTAGTAGAAAGTAGTCTGTAGTTGGCTAAACCATAGGCGCATATCAACTAACAAGAAGTACTGATTGTACCGCTTTCTGTACTTCTTGCCACACCTCTTCGAGCGGCTTTTCGGCATCAATGATGATGGCTTTGCCGAATTCTCCGACGTGTTTTTTGAGGCCTTCTCGCACTCTGGCGTGGAAATCAAGCGCCTCGTTATCGAAGCGCGTCGGCTCCTCGGGGCGCGAATGCACTCGTGCGACGCCAACCTCAGGTGATACATCCAAGAGAATAGTCGCATCTGGTGTGCACCCTTGCAGGATCTCTTGTGAGACAGTGTTGAAAAGCGACAGTAGCTCCGGGCGCTGCCGGCCATACACCTGGTAGGCGATAGAGGAGAGCGCGAAGCGATTGGAGATAACGAACTTACCGGCATCGAGCGCGGGTTTGATGAGCTCGCTCACGAGCTGCGCGCGGCCGGCGAGAAAAAGCAACAGCTCCGCGCGCACATCGATCCCCGCGGTCTCGTCCGACATCAGGAGCTTGCGCACATGCTCACCAAGCGCGGTGCCGCCTGGATCTTGCGTATATACCGCATCGGGGTATGCGAGCTTAAGGCGCTCGCCGATCGTCGTCTTGCCCGATCCTTCGCCGCCTTCGAGTGCAATGAATGTACCGCGCATACCTCATCTTACCTCGGCAAATTGCTTCCCAATAATGTTGTCCGGGTGCGCTTTGTTGAAGAGCCGCTCGCTGCCTTCTAGTAGATAGACATTCTTAATACCAGCTTCTTCGATAGCCTTCCAGCACGGCTCGCATGCCCACCAGTGGCCCCAGAGATAGAGGTCGGACCCGGTAGTATCGCGGTTATTCTTTTTGGCATCCGCGATCGCGCGGGGCTCGGAGTGGTTCTTCGGGTGGCATCCTTCGCAAAGCTCGTACTGCTTCCCTGTGGGGATCCCGCGTCGCACTCGCTCGCACTCATGTGTGTTGTGATACTCACTACCATTTGCCCCGCGGCCGACCACTCTGCCGTTCTGGACAATGACCGAGCCTGTTTTTACGGTGTCATCGATCGAGTGTTCGCGCGCGTATTCCCGCGCTTCTTGTATGAAAGGGTTGTCGGCAGGTACATACTGGATCGTTCGACCTTCCGGAATGTAGGGGTAGGGAATTGCCATTGCGACAATGTATCACAGCGATACAATGAGTGCCCCATGACGAAATTTGACTCACTCTACCAAGACATGTTGCGGCGAATAATGCAGGAGGGTGTCGCCGACAAAAACAAGCGCACGGGGCACGAAGTACGAGCCATTCCGGGCATGCACTTTTCGATAGATATCGAGAAAGAAGGATTCCCGCTCCTGACGCTGCGCAAAATTCCCGTCAAGATGTTCGTTGCTGAGCAAATATGGTTTATCTCCGGCGCGCGCAAGCCCGCCGATTTTTTGCGCGACTACACCAAGATCTGGGACAACTTCACCAACCCGGCAGATGTCGTGACGGTCGCGTACGGCTATCGCTGGCGCAAACATTTCGGCCGCGACCAGCTCGCGCTCCTCATCGATCTATTGAAAAAAGATCCAAGCTCTCGCCACGGCGTCATAGTCACCTGGGACCCCGGCTCCGACGGGCTCGGCGGCACGAAGCGCGCCAACGTCCCGTGCCCATACTCATTTACCGTCAACATCATCGGCGGGAGATTGCACTTGCACAACATCGTCCGCTCCAACGACATGGTGCTTGGCTTTCCATCAGACGTCGCAGGCTTCGCGCTCCTGCAGTGCATTCTCGCGCAAAAGCTTGGCGTCGGCGTCGGCACCTATTCGCACTCAATATCCAATGCGCATGTGTACGACAATCAATACGATGCTGTGCGCGAGCTCCTGAAGCGAGAAAATACCCACGCGCTTATCAAGATCGCGCTTCCGAAAAATGTCTTCGACCGTGCGCAGAAGAAAGATAAGAAATTGGTAGACGAAATTGTGACCCCAATTGCCGCCCAATACGAGCCACTGCCGGCTATTATCGGATTGCAGATCGTGTTGTAAGCCCTTCGGGCTTTCCAGCTCCTCGGCTCGGCAATACAAACGTATACGTTTGTATTGCGCTCGCCCTACGTCGCCGGTAGACTACCCTCATGGCAATCCTCACGAAAAAAGAAATCCTCGCTCGGGTAAAGAAAGGCAATATCGAATTCAACCCCGGGCTCGATAGCTTTCAGCTCCAAATGCACGCGGTGGATCTCCGGCTCGGCTTCACCTTCCTTATCCCGAAAGTCTGGCGAATGACGGAGAGGGGGAGGCAGGCGCTCTCCATCGATCCACTCAAGGACCACGGGCCCGAATATTTCGACGTCATCGAGCTCGAGCAGGGGCAATTCTTCGAGCTTCTGCCACAAGAGTATGTGCTCGTCTCAACCTTTGAGACCATAAAAGTTCCCAACGACCTTATGGCAGTGCTCTATCCACGTTCATCAGTAAATCGCAAAGGGCTCTCGGTGGACTTGACCGGCATCATTGATAGCGGCTATGAAGGCCCGCTCACGCTCCCGATCCGCAACAACACGCAATCGCAAGTGATCCAGCTTCACCCGGGTGAGCGCTTCTGCCAGCTTGTATTTGAAGAGCTTACGCATAAGATCGAGCCAAAAAGATCGCGCTGGCATCAGAAGGATGTGGTGGATAAGGGAAAGAAAGAAAAAATGTCCGAGATGAAGCTCGTTTTCAGCGGCGATTTGAGAAAATTGAAAAAAGATTTTTCAGCTCTTGAGTAATATGGCAGCGAACCCCATTAGAGACGCTTCACGCTCTAACGGGGCAAGGATTTGCGCGGTCGTGGCAATCGGGAAAAATAGAGAACTGGGAAAGGGTGGAAAATTGCTCTGGCACATACCGGACGACCTGAAGCGCTTCAAAGAGCTTACGCTCGGGCACCCCATCATCATGGGCCGCAAGACGTTCGAATCAATACTGAAGTATCTCGGCAAGCCGCTTCCGGACCGTACCAATATCGTCGTTACGCGAGATGCGTTATGGCAGCATGAGGGAGTCACGGTGGTTTCGTCGCTCGAAGCGGGGATAGCGAAAGCAAGGGAGTTGGACAGCCAAGAAATTCATATCGGTGGCGGAGCCGATATCTACCAACAAGCTCTGCCACAAATAGACAAGCTCTATCTCACACTCGTTGACGCCGAAGCCCCAGATGCCGATTCATTTTTCCCGCCGTACGAAGATCAATTCACCAAAAAAGTATTTGAAGAAGCGCACGAATGGCAAGGCATCAAGTATCGTTGGGTTGATCTGGAGCGTGCATAAAAAGAAGAACCCCCACCACTCTGACTGGTTAAGGGGTCCTTGGCCGCAGCGCGTACGCTGCGACAGGTACTTCAACGAGCTCCATGTGGGTGCATGGACGCCACGATTCGCGGTCGCTCAACCGGGTGATCCTCGCCGAAACCGTTCCCGTCGTACCGGATTGGTTGCTGGCTCGGCATGTCACCAAACAGCACCGGCAGGATCTGCGCGACCTCGTTCGCGATCAGCTGATTGAACTCGAGTCCCTCGCGGATGAACTTCAGTTTCCGCATGTGGTCGAGGAGGTAGATCAGCGGATACCAGAATCCGATGATGTTGGCGAGCACGATCGGTTTCTTGCTATGTCCGATCTGCAACCACGTCATTTGCTCGACGCCTTCCTCGAGGGTGCCGATGCCGCCAGGGAGGGCAACAAACGCGTCCGACTCGTCGAAGAACGTCTGCTTGCGCTGGTGCATGTTCTCGACGACGACGAGCTTGCCGCGTCGGAACGCACCTTCGCGGGCGCACAAAGATTCTGGGATGACGCCCAGAACCTCACCACCGTGATCGACAACGGCATTGGCGACTCCACCCATGAGGCCGTTCTCTCCGCCACCGTAGACGAGGCGGATCTTGTGCTCCGCCAAGATCTTGCCGAAGGCACGAGCTGCCACCATGAAAGCCGGATGCTCGCCGGGGCCGGAACCGCAATAGACGCAGATTGATTCGATGTTTCTCAAGACACGTATCCTTCTTCACTTTGCCCCCGACATTTTGGGGCTGGTTGGAGATATCTGCAGGCATGCCCGCAGGGTGGGATGCCGCTTTTGCACGAAGCCGTGCGGCGAACGGCACTAAAGTGAAATATAATCACACCAGAGGGGGGTAGTCAAGTCAAGACTTCATTTAGCGAGGCTTTTTAAGACCTTCAGATACAAATTCTCGACAATTTTTTGTTGCGCGGGACCGGTTTTGACATAGTGGTCCAAGCCTGGCGCGGCGTTGACTTCCAAGACCCAATATTTTTTCGGCTCATGGCGGATGTCACCTGCGACCATGAGGTCTACGCCACAGAGGCGCAGGCCCATATCGCGGGTGAGCTTGACCGCAATTTTCTTGAATTCCGGATGTATGGGCTTCGTCACATCATATGCATCACCGCCGCTTGAGAGATTGGCATTGTCGAGGAGATAGATCCTGGCGCCACGTTCGGGCACCGAGCGCAGCGCGAGCTGCTGCAGGCCAAGTTTGTGAGAGATGCGGATGTCATCGAGCTTGATGCGCGTGTCGCGGCTTGAAGCAGTGAAGCCTTTCTGTTTCTTTCGCAAAAGCGTTTTGATGCTCGAGCGCCCGTCACCGATCACCGAGAGAGCCACGCGCTCGTATGCGGAAATGACCTGATTGTCTAAAACAACGATCCGATAATCGCGCCCTCGCACGACTCTCTGGACGAGCGCTATCCGGTCGCTGCGGAAAATGAATCGCATGGCGCGATAAAACTCGGGTTTGCGCTGCACAAAAAATATACCACTCCCTTGGCTTCCCGAATTGGGCTTCACGACGACGGGAAAGCGGAGTCTGCGGGCATAGCGGTAGCCCGCATGGATGTCGCGCCGCGACTGAATGGCTTTTGCAAAATCCTTACTGAAAAACGTCTTCCCCTCGACGACCGGGTATCCCATTTTTTTCATAAAAAAAGCGGCATAATCTTTGTCTTTTGCAATGTCTGAGGCGCCCACGGGATTGAGATCAAGCGTGTTGTAGCGGAAATAGGATTTCTTTCCGCTCTTGCCTGCCCGGCCAGGGAAGATGATCTGCCCGGCGATATTCCAATCGGGCTCCAAAACGATCGTAGCACCGATCTTTGGCGCAAGCTTTTGCAACAATTGCCCCAAGACGAGGGATTCACGCTTTCGTCGCATGTACGTTATCATGGCACAATAACTAGCATGGAAGCCTTGACATTTTTTGAGAGAGTAGTATCATAGACCATGGTAAATCGCATTGCAGTCTCCCCGAAAATCGAAGACGCACGGGCGGAAAGCTACTTCCACGTACTCAAAAATATTTTCCCAGAAAGCGGCCTCACGGCCGCTTTCGCCGTTCAGGCATACACCATTGATGCCAAACTATCGGCACAGGAGCTTGAGAAAGCTGGCGAGCGACTTGCGAATCCCATAATCGAAGCATATGCCGTGGGCACTATCCCGGAGCCAGAGTCGTATGCCTATGCAATCGAAATAGGCTATCTGCCAGGCGTCACTGACAATGTGGGACGCACCGCACGTGAGACTATCGAAGATTGCCTCAGCAAGAAATTTGCAGACAGCGAGCATGTCTATTCGTCGCTCATACTATTCCTCCAAGGGAAACTCTCGGCGCGTGAGGCTGAAAGCTTCGCCCGTGAACTGCACAATCCGCTCATCGAACGCGCGAACATTTTCCCGCAGGGTAAAACCATCCCCGTCGTCGTGCCCAAAGTAAAGTTGGGCAAGCCACAAGCTCGCGCCGACGAGGTGGACCTCGATATCTCCGACAAAGAATTCCTGAAGATCAGTCGCGAGGGAATACGTGGGCGAGGCCCGCTGGCGCTCTCTCTCCCGGCGATGAAGGCGATCCGCGATTACTTCCGCAAAGAAGGTCGCAATCCCACCGATATCGAACTCGAGTCGCTCGCACAGACGTGGTCGGAGCATTGCAAGCACACTATCTTTGCCGACCCACTCGACGACATACAAGAGGGGATCTATCGCCGCTACATCAAAGGCGCAACAGAAAAGATCCGCAAGCAGAAAGGGAAGAAAGATTTCTGCGTCTCTGTCTTCAAAGACAATTCCGGCGCTATTCACTTTGATGAGAAGTATCTCGTCACGCACAAAGTGGAGACGCACAATTCTCCTTCAGGGCTTGATCCTTTCGGCGGCTCCGTGACCGCTATCGTCGGCGTCAACCGCGACTGTCTTGGCTTCGGGCTCGGCGCAAAGCCCATCGCCAATGTGTACGGATTTTGCGTGGCGGACCCGCATGACGAGCGTGAGTTGTTCCGCGACCCTCCTTCGCCAAAGGCTTCGGACGGGCAGGCAAAACAAAAAAGACAGCCGCTCTTACCTGCCCGCCGCATTCTCGAAGGCATTGTGAAAGGCATCAATGCGGGAGGCAATCAAAGTGGGATCCCAACACCACTCGGGTTTGTCGCCGTCGATCCGTCATACCGTGGCAAGCCGCTCGTGTATGGCGGCACCGTCGGCCTCATTCTCCGTACTGCAAAAGGTAACCCTTCGACTTCGCTCAGGGCAAGAAAACTATATGAAAAGCAAGCGAAGCCGGGCGATTACATCGTCATGATCGGCGGCCGCGTCGGGCTCGATGGTATCCACGGGGCGACATTTTCTTCCGAATCACTCTCAGTTGGATCTCCGGCCACAGCTGTACAGATCGGAGACCCTATCACGCAGAAGAAATTCTCCGACGCGCTTATCCGCGAAGCACGAGACGCTGGGCTCTATTCGAGTATTACCGACGACGGTGCGGGCGGCCTCTCCGGCTCGGTAGGGGAAATGGCAAGAGAAAGCAATGGTGCGCAAGTGGACCTCGATAAAGTCCCGCTCAAATATCCCGGCCTCCAGCCATGGCAGATCTGGCTCTCCGAATCGCAGGAGCGAATGACGCTCGCAGTGCCGAAAAAGAACTGGACGAAGCTCAAGACAATATTCGACCGGCATGATGTCGAGGCGACGCGCATCGGAGAGTTCACAAGATCCGGCCGGGTAGTCGTGCGCTACGGGGGCAAAGAAGTCATGAATATGAGCCTCGACTTCCTGCACGAGGGTAGACCAGTGAACATCCAGAAATCCCAAAAGTCTAAAGGTCCGACCTTAAAGAGTTCTCAAGGTCGGACCTTGGAGAATTCAGAGCTCCAACAGGCATTACTCGAAATACTGGCACGGCCGAGCATTGGTTCAATTTCGTTCATCTCGCAGCAATACGACCACGAAGTGCAGGGCTCATCGGTCACCAAGCCACTGCAAGGAAAAGGGCGAGTGAACGCGGACGCGGGCGTCATCCAGCCTGTTTTGAATTCGGAAAAAGGAGTCGTCCTCGCACATGGATACGCGCCGTGGTACTCGGAGCTCGATACCTACGCGATGGCAGCTGCATCGATCGATACGGCAGTGCGAAACGCGATATGTGCCGGAGCTTCGCTCAACTATCTCGCCATTCTCGATAATTTCTGTTGGTCATCTTCCGACAAGCCCGAACGTCTCTACGAACTGAAACAAGCCGCAAAAGCGTGTTACGACACGGCGACAGCCTACGGCACGCCATTCATCTCCGGCAAAGACTCGATGTTCAATGATTTCAGGGGATTTGATGCGAAGGGGAAGCCCATACATATTGCGGCACTGCCCACACTTCTCATTTCCGCTATTGGCGTTATCCCTGACGCAGCAAAGGCTGTAACCATAGATTTCAAACGAGTTGGTGACCTTGTTTACGTCATAGGTGAGACTAATGATGAGCTCGGTGCATCAGAATATTCCGAAGCTGGAAAAGTCCCTGCAGTTGATGCTAAGAAAAACATGAAAGCGTACAGAGCACTTTCTAAAGCAATCGAATCTGGTCTCGTCGCCTCGGCATTGAGTGTTGGCCGTGGCGGATTGGGAGTGGCGCTCGCTAAGTCAGCCATTGCAGGCCAATTGGGTATCGACGTTGACCTCACCAAACTTCAAAGCAGCGCCAAGCGTGCCGACAGCGTTCTCTTTTCCGAATCTCAGGGACGTATGCTCGTATCGGTGCGCCGCAGCGTGCAAAAAGAATTCGAGAAGTTGTTCAAAGGTGTTGCACTTACCAATATTGGAGAAGTTGTACAAGCCGCAACGGTATCGATTGCATTGCCCGGCCAATATATCGATATATCGCTACATTCGCTGACAGAAAGTTACCGGTCGTTCTTCAAAAATTGGTAGTTCGACATGCTCACTATAAATAATATGAAAAAGAAACCTCACGCCATCATATTTTCGGGATACGGCCTCAACACGGAGGATGAGACGAAGGCCACTCTTGAGCAGGTGGGAGCCACAGCCGACATCATTCATCTCAACGATATCATTGCGAAGCCCTCGCTCTTGGATAAAGCGCAAATCGTCGTATTTCCCGGTGGATTCTCATATGGCGACGATACCGGAAGTGGCAAAGCATACGGCAATCGGGTGAAACAGCACCTTGGAAAGGCGCTCGAGAAATTCCTCGCGCGCGATACGCTTCTTATCGGCATTTGCAACGGATTTCAGATAATCACGAGCGCGGGCATCCTGCCCGGCGCACTTATTGCGAACGACACTGCCCGCTACAGCGACCGCTGGGTGGATCTCGAGGTGCAAGGGAGTAGTCCGTGGCTTAAGGGGACTAAGACGTTCTCGGTTCCGATTGCGCATGGCGAGGGCAAGTATTACGCGCCGGAGGAGACGCTGGAGAAGTTGAAAAGTGAGAATGCAATCGCGTTGAAGTATGTCGAGGGTGAGACATCCAAACATTTCAGTATGCCACCCAACCCGAATGGCTCACTTCAGAACATCGCGGGCATTACCGGCTACAATGGCCGCGTCTTAGGTCTCATGCCACATCCCGAGCGCGCGGTCCGCTTCACCCAGCTCCCGCATTGGACCTTCTTGCGCGAGGAGTATGTACGGAACGGCAAGCAAATTCCCACAGAAGGTCCAGGTCTTCAAATATTTAAAAATGCGGTAAACTACTTCCATGGAAAATAAACCACTCGTCGGAATACTAATGGGTTCGGACTCAGATCTCTCTGTCATGCAGGAAGCTGCCAAAGTGCTCGAAGAATTCGGTATCGGGTCGGAAGTGCACACGCTCTCGGCACACCGTACACCAGAAGCGGTCGTTGAGTATGTGGCGAAATCAGAGGCAAGCGGATACAAGGTATTCATTTGCGGCGCCGGAGGCGCCGCGCATTTGGCGGGAGTGGTAGCAGCGCACACTGCACTTCCCGTTATCGGCGTGCCGCTTCTGAGCTCAAAAATGGGAACGGCAGGAGTTGATTCATTGTTCTCAACAGCGCAAATGCCTCCTGGTATACCGGTAGCGACTGTCGGCATCGGGGGAGCAAAAAATGCCGGAATTCTCGCCGCGCAAATAATCGGAACAGGAGATTCTAATATTCTGCAGAATGTGAGAATGTTTAAAGAGAGGATGGCGAAAGAGATCGTCGCGAAAGATACGGAGCTTCAGGAAAAAGGATTTAAAAAGTATCTTGAGGACAAAGGCCTCATATGAAGAAGAAACTCTCGTACAAACAATCGGGAGTCAACAGAGATACTGAGAATGAGACGAAAACAGAAATGGCAAGTGCGCTCGAGACGAGCGATCCTCGCGTGCTGAACTCGATCGGCGCATTTGCAACGCTCTACGACGGACACTTTCCAGAGTACAAACATCCGGTACTTGTTCTTAAAACAGAAGAGCCAGGGACCAAGCAGTTACTCGCGTTCCAGCATGACAGCGTTGAGACGGTGTGCGCGGACCTCATTAATCATCTGGTCAATGACTGCATCGTCATGGGCGCCCGCCCGCTTTCGATCCAGGACTGCATTATTTGCGGAAAGGTAGAAAAGCCTATCGTCGTACGGATGGTGCAAGCATTCGCAGAGGCTGCAAAGAACAACGAGTGTACGCTTACAGGCGGGGAAACTTCCTGGCAGCCCGGCACTATTCCGGAAGGTACCTATATCCTCACTGCCAGTATCGTCGGTGTCGTGGAGAAAGAACGGATCATTGACGGCTCGAAAATTCAGATAGGGGATGCGGTGCTTGCGCTCGCCTCGAGCGGCGTGCATACCAATGGAATTTCGCTCGTGCGCAAGATCATTGAAGAGAAACCCGAGATCAAAGATGAACAGATCGAGGGCAGTCCATTCATTGAGGCGGTCCTTATCCCACATCGCGCCTACTATACAGCCCTCAAAGATCTTTTCGGGCACGCAGGACTTGCCGGCTTGGCACACATAACGGGTGGCGGCATTCCTGAGAATCTCGATAGAATCTTGCCGGAGAGCATGAATGCGGAGATAGATCTGAGCAAGATCCGCATACTGCCGATTTTTAAGACGCTTAAGCAATTCGGTGACCTCGAGGATGCCGATATGCTCCGTACATTCAACATGGGAGTCGGTATGGTGGCGGTCGTGAAAAGAGAATTCGCAGAAGAAGCGATAGCGCATCTCAAACAACATGACGTCATAGCGTACGAGATCGGCACCATTACCGAGGGCAACAAAAAGGTTGATTTTATCGGGCAACTGCAATGGGAGTGAACTATTCTAGTATTTTGCAAAAAACTGCAATAGAAATATGACCGATATACTCAAAGAAACAAATTTTGATTTTCTTGGCCCCAAGAAGGTCGGCAAGGTGCGTGATATCTACGACGCTGGCGATAAATTGATTTTGATCACGACCGACAGACACTCCTCATTCGACCGCATCATTGCGCATATACCGTGGAAAGGGCAGGTCTTGAATCAGGTGAGTGCGTGGTGGTTCGAGCAAACCAAAGACATCGTACCAAATCACGTACTCGGTGTGCCCGATCCCAATGTCACCGTAGGCAAGAAAATGAAAATGGTGCCGGTGGAGGCGGTGATGCGCGGCTACCTTACCGGCGTCACCGATACTTCTATCTGGACACGTTACCAAAATGGGCAGCGGGAATTTGGCGATCTGAAGCTTCCGGATAGCCTCAAGAAAAATGTAAGATTGCCGCAGCCCGTATTTGATCCAACGACAAAGGAGGACATTCACGACAGAGCAATAACGACCGATCAAATGGTAGGAGAGGGTCTGATAACGAAAGAATTGTTAGCCCAAGTGAAGGACACAGCGACAAAGCTCTTTCTACGTGGGCAAGAGATCGCCGCTAAGCAGGGCCTCATCCTCGTTGATACCAAGTACGAGTTTGGGACGGATGAGAATGGCGCCTTAGTCTTGATCGATGAGATCCACACGCCAGACTCGTCGCGCTATTGGCAGCTCGAAGGGTACGAAGAGGCTTTGGCTGAAGGCAAAGAACCCAAGAGTTTCGACAAAGAGTTCTTGCGCCTATGGTTCAAAGAGCATTGCGATCCGTACAAGGATGCTACGCTTCCAGAGGCACCCGCAGAGCTTGTAGAAGAGCTCTCTCGGCGCTACATTCAGATGTATGAACAGATTACGGGCAAGAAGTTCGAGCCTGGTGAGCTTCCAGCCATCCCGCGTATGGAGCGCAATTTAAAACCTTTCTCAATATGACATCCATCTCTTTTTACCAACCTAAGCGAGGCAGAGCGGCATTTTGTGAAAGCCCCTCGGAGCCGCGACGGCGGCGAGAGGAGCACAAAAACTCAGCAGAGTTTTATGCGTGTTTTCACAAGATGCCGCTCAACGAGCCCCCCTATGCCGCTTGAACCACTCACCGCAATCAGCGCAGTAGACGGGCGATACCGCAGCATTGGCGCGGAACTCACCGAGCATTTCAGCGAATTCGGGCTTATCCGGGCGCGCTTGCTTGTGGAGACTGAATACCTGATAGCACTTTCAGAAGCCGGTGTGATGCGGGTTTTGAGCAATGAGGAGAAGGCGATTCTCCAGCAACTACCGCATATCTCTACAGAAGAGGCGCAGATCGTCAAAAAGATCGAGAAAGAGGGCTACGAGGGCATACCGGCGACCAATCACGATGTCAAAGCGATCGAGTATTTCATAAAGAAAAAGCTAGCAGATACCTCACTTGCTGATATTTCTGAGTGGACACACTTTGCGCTCACGTCGGAAGACGTCAATAGTATTGCATACGCTGTTGGGCTTCGTGGCGCACTGCAAAGCGTCATTCTGCCCGCGCTCGAAGAAATTCAAAAGAGCATTCTTTTTCCGGCCAATATGCATGCCGCGACCCCGATGCTCGCGCGCACTCACGGGCAACCTGCTACACCAACTACCTTTGGCAAAGAAATGAAAGTATTCGAATCTCGCCTTGCGAGGCAGATGCAGCAATTGCAAGAACGCAGTATTTTGGTGAAATTTGCAGGCGCCACAGGCAACTTCAATGCTCACGTTGTTGCGCTACCAGATATTGATTGGCAATCATTCGCAAAAAAGTTCGTAGCTCGGTTCAACACCGGTTACAAGATTACATTGGAACTCAACGAAGTAACGACGCAGATTGAGCCGCGCGATACGTATGCAGAACTGTTCGACAACATGCGTCGTATTAATACGATCCTGATCGATTTCTCACAAGATATCTGGCGCTATATTTCAGATGGTTGGCTCATACAAAAGGTGAAAGAGGGGGAGGTGGGGTCTTCTGCCATGCCCCACAAGGTAAATCCGATAGATTTCGAGAATGCCGAAGGCAATTTTGGTGTGGCGAACGCGCTCTTCGAGCATTTCTCACGCAAGCTTCCTATCTCGCGCTTGCAGCGCGATCTTTCTGATTCAACGGTGTTGCGCGCTTTTGGCACGGCATTCGGCCACTCGCTCGTAGGATATCGGAGTCTCTTGCGCGGAGCAGGGAAGATCACACTCAATGAAACAGCGGTTCGTGCAGCGCTCGATGCGCATCCAGAAGTCATCGCCGAAGCGATCCAAACGGTGCTCCGCAAAGAGGGGGTAGAAGTGCCGTATGAGAAGCTCAAGGAGCTCACCCGAGGTCAAGAAATATCACTCGAAGATTTTGCAACATTTATTGATGGGCTATCTGTCAGCGATGAGGTAAAGACGCGCCTCAAGGCGCTCCGACCGGAAAACTATATTGGTCTTGCCGAGAAGATTGCTCTCGGCTGAGCTACTCGTCTTTCTTTACGTCGAGAAAATCCTCATTAACATCTCGCGTCAATTCTAGGTAGGCTAATGCAAGTCCTAAGTGATCGATGACCGTCTCTTTGAATTCGTGTGTGCCTGTGATTTCCACCCGCATCGCATTCTCTATATCGTCTTCAAGTGCCTTGATGCCCACCCTCGCGCCTTTTGCAAGGTAATGCGCCTTTCTCGCGTCGATATCACTTTGAGCGATACCCAATTCTGGCTTGTCAACGATAATCTGTTCCATTCGCATTTGCATATCCACCGCAACCTTCTCAAACGCTTTTGGGTCATCATCACTTTCTTTTGGGCGCGGCGCATTCGGCAAGCCACGGCGGTAGAATCCTTTTGGGTCTTTGTCTCCGAGCATATTTACTGTTTCAAACCTAATCCGGTGCGAATGAGGTACCAATTTATTGCGACAAGGACCGTGATCATACCACTCAAGACCACGAGGGATATCCAAACAGGAATGTCTGCAATGCCGAGGAAGCCGTAGCGGAAGCCGTTGATGAGGTAAAAGATCGGATTGACGAATGTGCCATACTGCGCGATCTCGGGAAGGGAATGCACGGAATAAAAGACTCCGCCGAGGTATACGAGCGGCGTCAGTACGAAGGTCGGCACGAGGTTGATGCCGTCGATGGATTTTGCATACACGCCATTGACGAGCCCCGCAAGTGAAAAGACAACAGAGGTCAGAACGCCGAAGCCCAAGATGATGAGGATGTTGTATATCGCAAGGTGGAGCCCTGTGAAGAAGGAGGACACCAGGAGCACGATCGCTCCTATAAGAACGCCACGGACAACGCCACCCGAGATGAAGCCGGCGATGAGAAGCCACGGCGGCGTAGGCGAGACGAGTATTTCATCGATGCCGCGGAAAAAGAATTTGGATTGGAAGAAGGTGAAGGACGTGTTGGAGTAGGAGTTGGTGACGATCGCGAGCATCACGAGCCCAGGCACCACGAACGTCATGTAATCCACGCCTTGCATCTGCCCGATCTGCGAGCCTAGCACCGTGCCGAAAATAAGGAAGTAGAGACACGAGGTGACGACGCTCGGCAAGAATGTCTGCACCCAAATGCGGAACATGCGCACCACATCCTTGCGCAGCATGGTGTAGAAAGATATCCATTTGCCGTAGGCATTCATATTGGGTCACTCGACAGCCATACGCCTTTTGCCGTCGCTATCTGCCGCTCCTGGGGCAGCGCTGCCTCTCGGCCCGTCGGCCTGCGAGACACGGCAAAACGCATATGACTGCGCTCGTTTAAGGTTGTTAAATGCGGAATTCAAATTCATATTCATTTTTCAAAAGTTAGTTTCAAAAAGACTTCCTCCAATCTGCCACCACGATACCCATCCTTGGCAGGCTCTCCGCTGTGGTGCTTGGCGATGACCTCCTCCATCGTTCCATGGGCGACGATCTCGCCTTTGTTGATGATAGCCACGTGCTTGCAAAGCTGCTCAGCCTCTTCGAGATAGTGGGTGGTGAGCAAGATAGTGAGGCCGGAGGTGCTCAAGCCGGTAAGGTAATCCCACATGCCACGGCGAAGCTCCACATCCACTCCCGCGGTCGGCTCATCGAGGATGAGGAACTTTGGCTGGTTGATGAGCGCGCGGGCTATCATGAGGCGACGCTTCATACCTCCAGAGAGCGTAAGACCGTTCTGGTTCATCTTGTCGCCAAGACCAAGATCCCTGAGCAGTTTTTCTGCGCGCGGGCGTGCAATCGAGCGGGGGATACCGTAGTAGCCGCCTTGGTTGGTGACGATATCGAGCGGCTTTTCAAACGGGTTGAAATTGGCCTCTTGTCCCACGAGCCCGATCTGCATTTTTGCGAGTTCCGGCTCTTTGTCGATATCGTGCCCAAAGACAGATACCGACCCGCTTGTTTTATTGACAAGTCCCGTCGTGATGCCAATGATAGTCGTCTTTCCTGCGCCATTGGGTCCGAGCAGTGCGAAAAAATCACCCTGCGGAATTTCGAGCGATACGCCTTTCAGAGCTTGCGTGCCCGTCGCATAGGTCTTTGTGAGATCTTTTATCGAAAGCGCGGGTGCTGGCATGGCGCGCTATTATAGCAAATCGGACTTGATAAAGTCGAAAGTCTCGTATGGATCTTTCACGGCGTGCGTCGGAATGACGCCGATAGCCGTTTCGTCATTGCCTCCGCGGAACAGCGCATCGCCAATGTACATGCAATCTTCTTTTCTCCACCCCTCGTGTGCGAGTAATCGAGTGATATTGAAACCCTTATGTTTCCCTGCAATCGTAAAATCGAACGTTGTAGTACCTCCAGGACGCACATCTGCCCCGACTGCATGCAGACGTTCAACATCTTCTTTGTGGGCGTCTAAGATTGCAAGCCGCTTTTTCGCGCCCGGATCGAAAACTTCTTTTTTGCCCGTTTCCTCGTGGTGTCCGATCAGACTATATGAAATTTGGCTGCCCCGATCTTCCACAAGGTCATTCTCATCGGCCACTGGCAACGTAACCTCGTCATGAACCGTTCGGATAAATTTTAGAATTGCTTCTTTTTGTTCATTCGAGAATCGCTCGCTCCAAAGCACGTTTCCGTTTTTTGCGACCGCATGGTTACCCGATTGTGACAACGCGAAATATTCTCCATCGAACGACGGCGGGATTTGGTTCTTAATCTGAGATATCTGCCCGCCCGTAACCACAACGACATCCTTTGATTTGCACAACTCTCTGAATAGCTCCTGGTGTGGCGCGGGCATCAGCGTGCGACTCCGCGTAAGCGTCCCGTCGAGATCGAAGAAAACGTGTTTCGGCATGTCAAAACCTTACAACTGCTGTTCTGGTTTGTTCTTTCCCTTGCGTTCAGGATCGTTCTCGTCAAGCCAGGCCTCTGCAATTATCTCGTCGGGCTCAGGCTTAACCGGCGGCAAGGCGTCTTCTCCGATGGGCTCAACCTCCTGGTCATGCCGCTCAGAAGCACCCTCTATTCTCTGGTTTAAATCTTTCTGCACAGAATCGCCGATGTCATCGCCCTGTCGTTTGAGGTCTTCGAATGTCATACAGTTGTTTTAGTTCCTAATGTGGCAATTATATCACAACCGGCTTTCCCAATAGGTAGCCGAAGCGTTGACATAATCCGCCACACAGCGCTCGGCGGCTGCGGCGAGGCGCGCCACGAGTGGCCCGCGCTCACTATCAGGCGAGCCGTTTTTGATCCATGGTTCAATGAGGTCGATCTGGCTCGGGTCCGAGAGCGCGAGACGCTGGCCTTTGGCCGCGGCACGCAGAAGTGTCGGGCCCCCAATGTCGGTGTGTTCGAGCACGTCTTCCGGAGTCGCTTTTGGATCGGCTATCGTTTGCTCTAGCGGATAGAGGGTTACGTAGACGAGGTTGATCGAGCTCACGCCGAGGCGGTCGAGCTCCTCGAAATCTTCTTTGGTATTCGCAAGGAGCGCCGCGTACACCTTGCGCGCGAGCGTTACGACTCGATGGCCCAAAATGGGCGGCCCAACGATCGAGGCGATATCGCGGCAGGGGATGTGATTCTCTGAAAGAAAGCGGGCGGTACCCGCTGAGCCCCATAGCTGCCAGCCGTTGTCTATAAGCAGGCGCCCGAGCCGGTGCAATGACTCGTCTTTCTCATACGATGCCAGAAGCGCCGTTTTCATGCATGTATTGTACCCAAAGAATACTTTCCTTCAAACAGTAATACCGCATGGATATAACAGCTGTTATTAATATGCGCTAAACCGCTGAGAGCTTTTTCCAGTCAGTAATGGTTTTCATGTGTGTAAATGGAGGTGCCTTAAGGTAGCGTATGTATTTTGAGAGGCGAGGGTGAGCACGCATGAGAAACTCAAGCTCTAAACACGGGCGCGGGTGAATCCAAACGCTGTGTTGCAATTTTCGGAATCCAGATTGAATCAAGATTCTTCGAAGCTCGAATCGAAAAGCGTTTATAGAAGTCGGAATGTCATACATAACAATCCACCAGCTTTCGTCCCACGTCCCCTCAGGTCCAGTTTTTGATTGCAATATTTGCTGCAACTCCTTTCCTTTTTGCGTTAGGTACACTATGTCACCCTGCGTCTCAACTAACCCTTTATTCGCCAACCCTTCTATACTGCGCTTACGCTGAGATCGTATGCGAGCGCGTTTGCGCGCCTCGCGATAGAACGCGCGTACTGATCGTCCTGAGAGAAGCGCACTCATTAATACATCTCCTGTAGTGAGATGGTCCAAAATATCTTTCTCATAATGTCCGAGAGTGTGTTGCTTTCTCTTTTTTCCTCTCATATTGCAAAAGTATACAACGATCCACGCATGAATGTAACAGCTGTTACATCCATGCGATATGATGCCTACTGTTCGGCGAGAAAATGGCGCTACCGGCGGGAGAAATCTACCGCGATCTCGTTGGGGACGTTTTTCGCACTCGCTTCGGCGCCGACCTTGCCGCGCCCGGCTACACCGGGCAAAGAGACCGAAACGGTCGTGCCGCGCCCCACCGAGCTTCGGATCGTGATCTTGCCTCGATGCATCTTCACGAGCTCGGAGACTATAGCGAGCCCCAAGCCTGAGCCTCCGGTCCCGCGCGTACGTGATGGGTCGCCTCGGTAGAATGGCTCGAAAATCCGAAAGAGATCTTTGCGCGCGATGCCCACTCCGGCGTCTTGCACGATGAGGTCCACGTGATTGTTGGGTGCTGGCTCCACAGTAATGCGAATATTACCGCTGCGCGGGCTGTACTGGATCGCATTTTTCACAAGGTTACTCACGATCTGCGTCAAGGCCGCTGCGTTGCCCCATACTGAAGTTTCCGGGCCTTTGCGCACGGTAATCTGGTGGCTGCCGCGTCTTGCAAGTTCTTCCAATTTGTCGATGGCCTCCGTCACAATGGCGGAAAGGTCCACTGCGTTCATTTCGACGTGCTCGGGCCGCACCAGGGTGGAGAGACTAAGTAAATTGTTGATGATCTCGGAAATGCGATCGAGCTCCTCGACGTTGCTCTCGAGGGTCCTCTTGATATCAGGATCGACGTGGTTTTCCAAAAGCGCCACTTCGGTGTTGGTCTTCAAGACCGAGAGCGGAGTACGCAACTCGTGGGCGATGTTGCCGATGAATTGTTTTTGGGAAGTGAGTGCGTTCCTCGTGGGGGCAAGGCTAATGCGCGCAATGATGTAGCCGAAAAGAATGGTCGTGAGGATGATGATGGTTATGATCGAAGTGAGATTCTGTACCTTTATCTGCTGGAGCTCTTGGGTGATCGACGGGGCAACCGCGCCTGAAGTCTGTGCGTCGATGCCTGCCTGAATACCCTGAACGATCGCGCGAGAGACGTCGGTGTAGAGGAGGCTGAATGAGATCGCCACTAGGCCGAGTATGACCAGGGCGAAGGCGATCTGGAGCCCGACGACGTTGATCTCTGTGCGGAAGAACGGATCGGCTCGGTATTTATTCAGCCAGGCGGTACCCAACGCCGCGAACCGTCTCCAATACGTTCCCACCGTCGTTGCTGAGCTTTCTGCGAAGATTCTTGACGTGGACGTCAACCACGTTACTAAAGCCGACATAATTGAAATCCCATAAGTGGCTAAGAAGGTCTTCCCGATTTACGACCTGGTTCGGGTGGCGCATGAAGTACTCGAGCAATCCGAATTCCTTCAGTGTAAGAGGGATCTCGCGACCCTCTCGCATAACCTTGCGCTCTGCCGGATTTAATTCTATATCACCGACGGTGAGCTTCTCGGGAAGGCTTTCGTTGGGCCGGCGCAGGAGTGCCTGTAGGCGGGCGTTCAATTCAGCGAACGAGAAGGGCTTCACAAGGTAGTCGTCGGCTCCGGCAAGCAAAAGCTGCACCTTCGTGTCCGTCTCGGCGCGCGCGGTAAGCACGAGAATGGGAACAGTGATGTTCATTTCTCGCACCTGTTTGCAGATCTCGAGCCCATCCATTGAGGGGAGCATGAGGTCAAGGATAATGACGTCGTAATCGCTACGGTGGAGCGATATACGAGAGAGCGCCTTCTTGCCGTCGGAGATAATGTCGACGGTGTAGCCCTCATGCGCGAGCCCTTTTTGGAGCGCTTCTGCTAATTTCTGTTCATCTTCTACAAGGAGGATTTTCATGGTGTTATTTAACTACATTAGTAAGAGTACACGATTTATTACAACTTATACACAATGAACTTTTGATGAGTTCTCTTAATGAAGACGGGGGGAGGGAGGCGATTCTTACTTGACAATCGTGTCTTTCAAGGCCGGACTTTCCTACTGGAAAGTCCTCGGTGCTCGGCTCAACGCCTGCGCAACCTTTCGAGACACGATTGCCTCGTTAAATCGCAGGAGGAGATTATTTGACGGAATTGTCAACTGGCCCCTACTTTCCGCTGTCTTTCATCATCTTTATAGCCTCGCTGACAGTCGTCATGAACTGCGCAGGGAATATGATCGTTGAATTCTTCTCAACGGAGATCTCAGCCATGGTCTGCAGGGTGCGAAGCTGCAAGGCAACCGGGTGCGCCTGCATTACATCCGCTGCCTCGCCGAGGCGCTTTGCGGCCTGGAATTCGCCTTCGGCCGCCACGATCTTGGCGCGGCGCTCGCGCTCGGCTTCGGCCTCTTTGGCCATTGCGCGCTGCATGTTGTCGGGGAGGGTGATGTCTTTTATCTCTACGATGGTCACTTTTGCACCCCAAGGCTCGGTATGGTCGTCGATGACAGCGCGGATCTCGTTGTTGATCTTGGTGCGATCAACAAGGAGTTCGTCTAGCGAAAACCTTCCGATCACGTTGCGCACTGTGGTCTGTGAGATCTGATTCGTTGCATTGTATACATCTTCGATAGCGATCACCGACTTCTCCGGGTCGGTGATGAGATAGTAGGCAACTGCGGTCACGTCGATCGAAACGTTGTCGCGCGTGATGATCTTTTGTGGTGGTATCTGCATGGTGACAGTGCGCAAATCGACACGTGTCATACTCTGAAAGGGGACGAAGATGAGTGTGAGCCCCGGCCCGCGGATGCCCTGGAATTTGCCAAGCAAAAATACGACACCGCGCTGGTATTGCCACACGATCCGCAGCGAGAGTAGAAGATAGAGGAGAATTGCACCGCCTACGATATACGCCCATTCCATGGCGCAACTATAGCACTGAAGAGATTTTGTGCTATTCTTCCGGCAATGCGAGATGGCAAAAAAGTCGGATTCACTGCCGGCGCCTTCGATCTGTGCCACGCTGGGCACATGCTCATGTTTGAAGAGGCAAAGGAGCAATGTGACTATCTGATCATCGGCCTGCACTCGGACCCTTCGCTCGATCGGCCTGGTAGCAAGAACAAGCCCATCATGTCGGTAGAAGAGCGCCAGATAATCTTGCGCGGCATCAAGTATATTGATGAAATAGTCGTTTACGATACTGAAGCAGACCTCATCAAAATGCTTACCGAAAACGTGCTCGGCATTGATGTACGGATATTGGGGGCGGAATACAATAACAAGCCCTATACCGGGAAGGATCTCCCACTCCCGATCTACTACAACACCCGCGACCACGGCTATTCAACCACAGAGCTTCGTAAGCGCGTCTTTGAAGCCGAGAAGACAAAAGGGGAGAATGGGAGTAAGGGGTGAAATGCGCCGGCCCCGCCTACGCGTCTAAACGCTGCGGGCGGGGCCGGCTTGCATGATTATCTTCTTCAGAAGACATGCTGTTATTCGTTGCATGAGCTTTTCCCTAGCTCATAATCGAATGTACTTCTGTCTCCCAGTATGGAGGCTTCGCAGTGAAGCCAATGTGAAGAGCGTTGGGATTATACCCAGAGCGCGAGGATGACTCCCATGACGAGAAGCAGTGCCAGGTAGTAGCCAGCATTAATAAACCACAATTTCCAGGGCTTTCCATCCCAAAGCACGCTCCCAATGGTGACGGGTGCCACGAATCCGAGCCACGTCCAGAATCCAGTCTGCAATCCGGCGGAAATGCCCGATGTATTGAGGTACGTGCTGGCAAAGACGAGGCTATGCGAGAGAACGAACGCCATTGCAAGAGCGCCGACGAAACTAACAGCATATGCAGGGCGGGCCTTTTTTTGCAGCTCGGCCATTTTCTCCGGTGTCATTTCACCCCAGCCCATGAGCGTAGACCACGTCTTCCCAAAGAGGGGTCCATACCACAGGAATCCTATTGCCATTGATGCGATTGCGCAGGCAAGAACCGCAAGGTAATTGACAGGAACCATATTAATATTGTGTTATGTACTCAGTATGTACTAATGCACAGAGTATAGCATAGGGGACTGGCAGATTTCATGAACGCGTACATACTGTGGAGGTACATCAAAGAGGTCGAGCGTTACTAGACAATTTCTCTACACAATATTATGAAAAATCTGCACATGGTCGCTTGGATCCTGATGATCGTTGGAGGCCTCAACTGGGGTCTTATCGGTTTGGGAGGATTCATGAATGCTGACTGGAACGTCGTCGGCATGCTCCTTGGCTCCTGGCCGCAGGTGGAATGGCTTGTGTACATACTCGTCGGCCTCGCGGCGGTCTATGAGGTCGTCACGCACAAGGCGAACTGCCGTCTCTGCGGCAGCTCGATGTAGGGCTTGTCGTTTTGTAGTATAGAGGCCCCCGCGTCGCGGGGGCCTCATCAAAGGAGTGTTATAGGTGAGTATCCCCGCACGGCAATGCGCTTCCGCGTTCCGGTACGTAGTGCGTGCTGAATCGGGTATACTCTAACTCAATGTCAAAAAAGAAGGACCCGTTCTTCACTCTCCTCGAACGCGTAATA
>Ga0209542_10004286_pt1 | contig 29461 bp, 29 predicted proteins | sample RifCSPhighO2_01_FD_184028 | JGI IMG/M metagenome (GOLD analysis project Ga0209542, IMG submission 184028) | Soil microbial communities from Rifle, Colorado - Rifle CSP2_plank highO2_0.1 (SPAdes) (version 2) | ecosystem: Environmental > Terrestrial > Deep subsurface > Rock core/Sediment ... | reverse complement strand
GCCGGCGGTTTTTGAGTAATGTCATAAACAACGCGATTGACGCCACGAACTTCGTTGACGATTCTAGATGACACCTTTTCTAAAACTTCGCTTGGGATTTTGGACCAATCTGCTGTCATAAAATCTTCGGTATCTATGCTTCGAAGTGCAATAATGTATGAGTAAGTGCGTGAATCCCCCATTACTCCAACTGATTTCACGGGCAAAAGCGCTACCAGTGCTTGTCCTACCTTATTATAAATACCTGCAGATTTTAATTCGGAGATAAAAATTTCGTCGGCTTCCTTTATTGTAGTAAGCCGCTCGGAAGTTACTTCTCCTAAAATTCTTATGGCTAGGCCGGGGCCTGGAAATGGGTGACGATTCAAAAAATTTTGAGGAATTTTTAAAATTTTACCCAATTTTCTAACTTCATCTTTATAAAAATCGGCCAGAGGCTCGATAATTTTAAGTTTTAAACCATGCGGCAATGTTACATTGTGGTGGCTTTTAATTTTGTCTGCATGCTTGCTAGTTGCGGCCGACTCAACTCGATCCGGATATATTGTCCCCTGCCCTAAAAATTTAACATTACCTATTTTTTTAGATTCTTCCTCTAGTATCTCAAAATAAAGATTAGCCATTTTTTGCCTTTTCTCTTCTGGATTTTTAACACCTTTAAGTGCCTTCAAAAATCTATTTTCTGCTCTTACAATTTTTAACTTTTTGAACTTAACTTTTTTTACAACTTCTTCTAAATCCGCAATATCGTATTTTCTTAAAAAACCCGTATCGATAAAAACCAGGTAAAGGTTCGAACCAACTGCTGCTTTTAAGAGACTTGCAGCAACTAATGAATCTACACCCCCGGAGATTGCCATTACGACATTATCTTTTCTTATCTGATTCTTAAGACTTTGTATTATTTGCGGTTTTTCTTTTTTTAGATCCCAATCTTTTTTTGAGCGTGCAATTCTAAATAGAAAGTTTTTGAGAATTTGATTGCCTTTTGGTGTATGCGTAACTTCAGGATGGAATTGAATACCGAAAAAGCTCTTATTCAAGTTTTGCATAGCAGCAATTTTTGCATTATTAGTTGAACCGATTACATCGAAGTTATTTGGTAATTTTTTAACTTGATCCCCGTGCGAAAACCAAACAGTTTCTTTATCTGAAAGCCCTGAAAAAAGAGGCGAGTTTTGAATTTTTAAATATTCTTTGCCGAATTGCTTTTCCTTAAATGAACTGACTTTTCCCTTTAATTGAAGAGCCATTAATTGCTGACCGTAACAAATCCCCAATATTGGTAAATTAAGATCATAAATTTTAGGATCGATTTTTGGTGCATTTTTGTCGTAGGCTGATGATGGACTGCCTGAGAATATTAATGCGTCAGGACTTAATTTTTTAAGTTCTGATATTTTTATGTTTGGAAGAATTAGTTCACTCTTTACACCTAAATCCCTAATACGCCTTGCAATAAGATGAGCATATTGGCCTCCAAAATTAACAACACCAACCATTTTACTTATACAAGCTTTGAAACACTATCGAAAATTCTTTCAAGCTGAGGTTTGGATGTGTCAATTTCAAATTTTTCGCCAGTTATTTTTTCGTAAACATCCATATACCGTTGGGAAATTTTGATAATTAAATCATCCGGCATTTTTGGAATTTTCCCGCGGCCGGAATAACCTTGTTCAATAAACCAAAGTCTCATGAATTCTTTGTCAAAATTTTCCGGCCCTTTTCCTTTTTTCCAATTCTTGCCGTATGTTTCTTTTATCCAAAAGCGGCTGCTGTCTGGCGTATGAATTTCATCAATTAATATTAGCTTGCCTTTTTTATCTATCCCGAATTCGTATTTCGTATCTGCCAAAATTAATCCGGCTTTTGCTGCGACTTTCGTGCCTCTGTCAAAAAGTGCCAGTGCGACTTTTTCTATTTGGTTGTAAATTTTGGGAGAAACTAATTTTTGTTTTAAAATTTCAGCTTTTGTAATTGGCTCGTCGTGACCACCCGGCCCGGTTTCTCGTGTTGTCGGAGTAATAACCGGTTTTTTGAGTTTTTGATGCTTTTTAAGACCATCAGGGAATTTTATGCCGTAAATTTTGCGGTTTCCTTTTTCGTACATTGTCCAGAGCGATGTGCTGGTGGCTCCTGTAATATAACCCCGAACAACAATTTCTATCGGTAGAGCTTTTGCTTCGGAAACCAGAACCACATTCGGATCAACAACTCCGATCATATGGTTGGGAACAATATCTCGAGTGTTTTCAAACCAAAATTCGGAAAGCTTGTTTAAAACAACCCCTCTAAATGGAATCAATCCCACAACTTTGTCAAAAGCAGATACTCTATCTGTGGCAATTAAAATTCTAAAACTGTCTTTAGTGTACCAATCCCGAACTTTGCCGCTTTCACGTTTACCAAGACCTTTTACTTTTACGGTTTTGACAGCAGTCGGAATATTTTTTTTGATTATTTTTCCCGTAATCATTTAATTTTCTGTTAGATACTTTTTCCAGCCAATTATTTGCAGTTTATTGTTTTTTTTAAGAACTCCTTGCTTCTGTTCTTTTTTAAAGTTTTCGATCTTTTTAGCAACACTGCTATCCGACAAGCCAATTATTTTTCCTGCCAAGAGTCCTGCATTTTTAGCACCGTCTACGCCAACTGTGGCAACAGGCACCCCGGGCGGCATTTGAGCGATGGAAAGAAGAGAATCCAGACCTTCCATTGATTTAGACTTAATAGGAACGCCAATTACAGGCAAAGTAGTATAGGCGGCAAGTACTCCGGGAAGAGCTGCTGCGCCACCTGCACCGGCAATAATTACTTTTATTCCTCTCTTTTTCGCATTTACTGCAAGATCAGTAGTTTCCTTTGGCGTACGATGAGCCGAAACTACCTGAACTTCATTTTCAATTCCCAAATCTTCAAGTATATGAGCTGCCTCGGACATTATTTTTAAATCAGAATCTGAACCCATTACTATGCTAACTAATGGTTTTTTCATTTTTTTCTTGACGCTTTAATCTGTCTTATTGCAGAATTCGTTATTGACTGGGCATAACCGACATATAATTCTGGTGTCAACTCCTCTAATTTTTTTCTCTCCTTTTCAGGAATTGGGAGCCCTGCGACTATTTCTTTCCATTCTGTTTCCCCAATATGGCGGCCTTGTGTGAGTGTAGCCATAATAGAATATGGATCATCTACTCTCAATTTTCTCATCAATGTTTGGGCGGCTTCTGAAAGTATAGCCCAATCGCTATTTAAATCTGCGGAAATTTTATCTAAATCAGGCTTAATTCTCGAAAGACCTTTTAAGGTATTCTTATATGATAATAATGAATATCCAAGTGGCACCCCCATGTCTCGAATGACGGTGCTATCGGAAAGATCTCTTTGAAGTCTAGACCTACCAAGTTTTTCCACAAAAAATCCAAAAAGGGCGTTGGCTTTACCGAGATTACCTTCACTGTTTTCAAATCTAATCGGATTTACTTTTTGCGGCATTGTAGAGGATCCCACTTCACCTTGTTTGGCTTTTTGAACAAGCCAGCCATCACTTATGTAGCGCCACATATCCTGAACCAAATCGGTAAGTATATTGTTAATTCTTTGATAAACCTGGAAGTAAGCAATCATGTCTTCATAGGGATTTATTTGGGTTGTAACCAGATTTGCATCAAAACCGAATGAGTTTATGAATTTTTCAGAAAAATTCAACCAGTCAATTTCAGGATATGCAGTTTCTAGTGCATTTAAGTTTCCGACTGCACCAGTTAATTTACCTGCTAGTTCTCTTGCTGAAAGAGCTCGAACTTCTTTATTTAACCTAGTTGCAAAAACAGCGAACTCTTTGCCAAGTGTTGTGGGTACCGCGGCTTGCCCATGAGTTCTTGCAAGCATGGCATTACCCTTATATTTATCCGCTTTATCAAGCAAATTATCGATTAAGTCATCAAGGGCTGGAATCAAGACTTCATTAGTTGTTCCCTTTAAGATCAATCTGTAAGCTATGTTATTTATGTCCTCTGAAGTAAGACCGAGATGCACTAATTCGGTTGCATCCTTTAATGATCCTCCATGAAGCATGGAGCGGAATGATCGCTCAGTTGCCTTTACATCGTGCTGGATATCTTCTTCAATTTTTTTGACTTGCTGAGCATTTTTAAGAGTTAAATTTTCGCCTAAGTTATTCAACAATCGTTTTTCCTCAGTAGTTAGAGACCTAAGCACACCAGTACTTGACAGCGCTATAAGATATCTTGCCTCAATTGAAAATCTCGCCCTTATCAAATTTAACTCCGAAACATAAGGTGCAAGCTCTTGAATGTCTGCTCTGTTTCTTCCGTCAAGAATAGAAATAGCTGTTAGTTCTGTTAAAGGTAAATTAGGTCTTGTCGACATTTTTGTTTGCATATTATAGGTTCTTTATTTATTCTAATCAAGAGTTAGGTCGTAATTTCTTTGAATTTATCTTTTTTTATTGCTTCTTTTATTTCCATAGCCACCCGTCTTCCCATACTTAATGATTTTCCATAAAGGTAGTTTGAATATGGAGTAGCCGAAATTCCCGGGCTCCCGGGCATTCTTGGTGAAACATCAAAAACAACAATTTCTTTTTTGGGCGGACCAGGAGTAATTGCAGATTGCAAACTAAACGGTCCGATAACACCCGGCGGAAACATTTTACCTGCCGCCTTTACAAATTTTTCGCCGATTTCAAACAAACCTTCCAGCATCGACTCAAGAACGGTTACGGCAACGTGACCTGCCTCTTCGAATTTAAGATTCAAATCTTTTATTTGTTTTTGATTTTCTGCAGGAAGTTTGAGAAAACCTTCCAAATTTGTCTGGCGCCTTGTATCGGTTCCTATTAATTCCAGCCTTTTATTTAAGCTTGAATAAAAGAAATTAAAATTAACCTGAACCCCTAAAATAAATTCTTCAATGGTTGCAGCTTTGAGTGCAGCTTTAGTAATTTTTCTTTGTTTAATTAATATATCTGATATCGATGCAAAAGATTGAGGTGAATCTGCTAAAAAGAAGGCTCGCTCGAAACCTCTTTGTTTTTCGGAAACTTTGACAATCACTAGCCTGTCGATATCTTTGGAACTAGTAAATATTTTTGGGAATTTAACGCCAGCCTTTTTTAAAATATCGTACTGATTTATTTTTTCAGTTCGCTCTTCAGCCTTTAATAAATATTTGTTGCCAAAAATTGGAACTTGAAAACTATTTTCGATTGCATCGTAGTCATTTACATATACTTCGAATGATCTGTGCGGAATAAAGATACAGTTTTTTGCTTTTAATTTTTTTTGAATTTGAGGCTTTAAAATGTCTTTGAATTTATCAACATATAAAACTTCATCAACGCAGCCCGTAGGTCCTGAGCGAGCGGAGCGAGTCGAAGGACCTTGCGATTTAAAATATTTCGCATATGTTTTATCTCGCCCTTTTTCTACTATTACCAATGTCTTAAATCCTTCGTCTTTAGCCCCGCGGCAGACATCAAGAGCGGAATGCGAACCAATGACTGCGATTGTGTGCTTAGACATAAATCACTTGTCCTCTTTCTGGACCGACGGAAATAAATTTAACAGGGATATTGGTAATCTTTTCGATTCGCTTGATATATTTCTTGGCACTAGTAGGAAGGTCTTTGAAATTTCGAATAGCTGAAATATCTTCTTCCCATCCAGACATTTCTTCATAAACTGGTTCTACTTGAGTTAAAAATTCTGCATCGTGCGGTAAATAGTCGACTTTTTTACCATCAAGCTTATATCCGACGCAGATTTTGATGGACACGAGTCCAGAAAGTACGTCGAGTTTAGTAACTGCCAAAGCAGTTAATCTATTAGCTTCTGCAGCCGCTTTAATTAAAACTAAATCTAACCATCCCGGATCACGTAATCTATTAGTTGTTGTACCTTTTTCTTTTCCGCGTATGATCAAGAACTCCCTTATTTCTGCATCTATTTTTGTGGGCATTGGGCCGGCCCCGACTCTTGTTGTATAGGATTTAGTAATACCAATCACTTCGTTTAATACAGATGGGTGCAGATCAAAACTTCTCATTATGCCAACTATTCCTGGATTTGAAGAGGTAACAAATGGATATGTCCCGGCATCAATATCCAAAAAGTATCCCTGAGCCCCTTCGAATAAAATATTTTTGCCTGATTTTTGAGCTTCTCTTAATATTTCTAAAGTACTTCCTACAAATGATTTTATGCGCTTTGATATCTTAAGGTACTGACGGTAGATTTTTTCGTCATTAAGCTTAAGACCAAAAAACTTATTTTGAATCTTAATTTCTTCGGTTAATTTTTTTCTGAAATCTTTTGAGAATAAATCTTTGACTAATAAACCAACTCTTTCGGTCCTATCTGCATATGTTGGGCCGACACCTTTACCGGTTGTACCAATTTTTTTGTTACCGCTTCTTAATTTTTCGCGAATACCATCACGCACTTTGTGCCAAGGCATGGTAAGTGTTGCCTGTTCGTCTATTGTTAAGTTATCATAGGAAACTTTTGCCTTATCTAGTGCGTCCATCTCTTCTGATAATGATTCAAGGTCTAGTGCTACATTTCTTCCAATCAGACAGTGGGTATTTTTGTGGAAAATTCCGGAGGGCATAATATGAAGAGCAAATTTTCCGTGTTTATTTTCAACAGTGTGCCCAGTGTTTGAACCACCGGAAAATCTTGCCACTATATGGGCTCTTTTTGCCAGATCATCTATAAGTCTGCCTTTACCGCTGTCTCCCCAATCTACACCAATAACAGCTGCAATTCCCCGCCACTCTATAAGACTTGCTTTGCTCATTTAATTTAAAATCATTTTGAGTTTTTTAGCTTTTATTGCGCTTTTTATCTCCATAGCAATTCTCCTTCCGGTGGAAACTTGTTTGTCATAATAAAATGCACTGTAGCTAGAACCGGTAACAAAAAGATTAGTACCAGCAACTATTCTGCAAGAAATTTCCATTATTGAAAATTTTTGCTCGGGGGTAATAATTGTTTCCAAACAAAATGGTCCCCAAAATCCACCTTCTATTAATTCCTTTGCCGTTTTAACAACTCTTTCACCCATGTCGTAGGCTTCTACAAGCAAAGATTCACGCAGAGCTAGTGGTGAATTACCGACAACCACAAATGATGGTTCGATTCCTAAACCTTGTTGATTTTGAGATGGGATACGGCCTAATGAATCAACGTTTGATTCGTAGCGCTTGTCTATAGAAAGTATCTCGAGTTTTTTTGTCAATGGTGAATAAAAATAATGAATATAGAGAGGAACTCCAATTACATATTCTTGAACAATAAAATTTTTAGCTTTGAATTTTTTAATACGTGTGTTAAATTCTTTTTGGTTTTTGGCGAAAAAGTAACCGTAGCCTCCAGCGGCGCCAAATGATTTAACAATTACAGGCCTGTCTATTTTGTCTCCCTTTTTAAATCTCTTTGGGACAGGAATTTTTGACTTTTTTAACCAAACCCTTTGTAATTTCCTATCGGCTTCCCAATCAAGGACGTTTTTGTTGCCAAAATAGAGAACTTTCATGTTCTTATTTTCTTTTAGACCTAAATAGGCGACAAATGAGCCATGAGGAATGACAATTGCTCCGTCTTTTATTAGTTTTGATTCGATCTTTGGAAAGTCGGAAAATTTGGGAATTTCGTAAATTTTATCTACAAATTTGAACCTGGAATAGAGTGAGACCCTATCTCCAGTTGCAATACAGATTGTTTTAAAGCCTTCGTCTTTTGCGCCTTTTAGGATTTGGAGCGCGGTATGCGACCCAAGAGTTGCAATTTTATAGCGCTTTCGGGCTTCCATTGGCAAATTTTATAGGATGTTTTGTAAAAATGCAAATTTTATAAAAGAGGATATATCGAAAAAAAGCGAATTTAATTAGAAATCGTAATATTATATTGCAAGATTGATGCGATAGTAACCCAAATTAAATACGGGATTTGAGCAAGTGCGATGAATCTGGATTGTTTCCAAATTACTACTACTGTCCAGATTATAGTCAACCAAACAACAAGAATTGTTATTAGCGCAAGTTCTAAATTTTTCAGACCGAAGAAAAATGGTGAGAAAGATAAGTTAGCACCAAGATTAATTATAAATGGTAAAACTACTTTAAACTTTAATTTCTTTTTAAGAAATTTATAAAAAACTAACCCGTAAGTAATAAAGATAATTGAATAGAGAATTACCCAAATTGTACTGATTGTTTCGCCAGACGGGGTCCAATCCGGTTTTGTTAAATCGCCGTACCAATCTTGCCAGTTGTTCATCTAGGTGTTTAATGGTTGGTTATTTTCGTCGGGGAGATTTACGTTTGATTTACTAGCTGGTTTTTGGGGGAATTTTTTATTTAGGAACCGATGGGCAAAATGGGTAAAAAACGCCCCGAACAGAACGATCCAAAATCCATCTACTATCCCTTGACTCGAAGGCAAAACGGGAGTACCTCGGCTACCAACTACACCTCCAAGATATGAAAATAACGTAAATGAGACTATGAAAAATAGATAGACTACATAAGCCCTAGTTTTTTCCATTTGCATTTCGGCAGGGATACTTTCCGGGTTTCTGAAATAAGGCCAAACAATTAAAAGGGCGGCTAGAAAACCAGGGATCGTATAGGCCGCTGGGATTTTTGTATTGTAAATTATGCCAAAGACAAGTGTAACCGCAAACGGAATTACGATAGAGACAACAATATTTTTAATATTGAATTTGCCATGAATGAGTTCAACGATTGTGAAGTTAAATTGAGGGAATTTAGCTTCAAGAACTCTGAAACTCAAGTAGATTATTATACTCGTAATTAAAGCTAAAATTATGTCCATAGTTTGATTTTAGCTTTTTAAATTAACCTGATCAACCGGGATTAGCTAACATCAATAATTTTGTATGAGATTTTACCTGCGGGCATATCTACTTTTACTGTTTCCCCTATTTTTTTACCTAAAAGCGCTGCACCAATGGGTGAAGAGTCGGAAATTTTACTTTTTGCCGGGTTTGCTTCCATTGCGCTAACAATAGTGAATTTATTTTTCCCAGCTTTGCTTTCTATTTCTACAGTAGCCCCCATTGTGACCTCGCTTTTGCTATCTCCTGTTGAAACTTTAACAAAACGAAGTATGTGGTGCAGTTCTTTTAAGCGTGAGTCGATTTTGCCAAGTTCTTCTTTTGCCGCGTGATAGCCTGCGTTTTCACTTAAATCACCCTGTTCACGAGCGTTTGTAAGATTAATTACAACCTGGGGACGACGTTTGATCAGATTATCTTCTTCTCCTTTCAAATCATCAAGACCTTGTTGAGTCATGTGGTAAACCGGTCGATTTTGCATATGAATTTTTTTCTTAATACTTGATTTTATTTCAGCACTAGTATAGCCTATTGGGCTATGGCAACTAAAAAGATTGAAAATAAAAAGTCTGCTTTAATTAAAATTAAAATAGCGCTGAGTTTGCTTTTTAATATCATTTGGATAATCATTGGCATTTTTATTCTGATTTTTATCTGGGCAAATTTTAAACAAGGCGCTTTCAAGGGATTACTTAGTGGAGCACCCCAACAGGAAGCACCTTCTGCTGCTCAAGCACCAACCGAGACAGATTTACCCGGAGTTGGTAAAGTAAATATAGAATGTGTGCAAAACTCGCTTTCCCAAGAATCTATTCAAAAACTTTTAACAGACGGAGGAACTTCTAACTTTACGGCCGAAGAAAACGAAAAGCTTGACCCCTGTATCGTAGCAAAAGAAGAAGCGACTCCTGCTGAATCACCTTCTAAGTAAACTTAATTACTACTGATTTTTAAGCCACCAGTTTTTGAGGATGTTTAGCGTGGCCGTTGAAATTAAGAAGGCGATAGCTGGAATAATTGAGGCAAGAAACGGCTTTTCTACTCCAACTATAATAAGGAAGATTGTGATTAGAACATAAGTAATTGCAGCAATCGCAATTCTTCTGGTCAAACTTGTTTCCCAATCTTTATCTTTTTCAACCCGCCTATTGCGCGCTTTAATTTTTTCAATTTCGGTTTTTAAATTTTCGATTTCAGACATTTATTAATCTTTATATCTTTTAATAATTATTCATCTTAAATTTAAAGTCTCTGAAGTATAGGTGATGTTTTTGGTTTTAAGGTTGCCGCAATTTGATAGCGTAGTTCTGAAATAGTGTACTGTACATTAGAGCATCTTCCGCCAACTTTTCTTTATTTTTTTCTTTAGCTAACTTGGTGAGCGATTTTAATAATTTATTTAGATAAGGGGGGTTCTTTATAAATTTTAATTCCCTTTGTCTCTTTAAGGCTTCTTCTAAAAATCTTTCGGCCATTTTTGTAGAGCCCCGATGATAACCAAGCGCTACTCTTTTAAGATCCATTGCAAGGGCGCCTAGTTGTTGTTTGTCATGATTCATAATACTTCTTTAAAAAAGTATCTCGTTAGTTTTTGATACTTATGCCTAATTTTAGCATCTTGAATTTCGTTGCTGGTATTTTTGTTTTGTGGTCTAATATTGATAAAAGAATTGAAATCAATTTCTTTTGTTTCCAAATCTACCCCCCCACCCCAGATATTGGATTGCTTGGAGCCTTCTCTGAGAAGAATTTGTTCTGAGTCAAAATGACGGTCTGCGCCCGCGGAGCAAACCTTTGTACCGATATCGATAACTGTTTTTATGTAAGTTTCGAATTGTTCCTTTAATTTTTCTATTTCTTTTTTTGTGTAGGGAGAGCTTTTTGTAACAATCATATTGGAGTTATTGTAGCAAAAATATTTTTATCTCAGGTCCAAAGTCTCTGAGGTAAAGGTGATGTTTTTTGGTTTTAAGATAACTTGGCGGGGACCGCGGGAAACGTAGCCGGCGTCGAGGGATTGGAATTTATTGCTAGTGATGATGGATAACGTTTTTTTAACATCTTGAGGTTTAACAAAAATTGCATAGTCCTGACCCATGTTGTAGGTCTGGAACATTTCGTAATCGTCGACATTTGCATGCTTTTTTATAAATTGAAAAACTTCTTGTGGTTCAAATAGTTTCTCAATAACATAAGTGAAGTTTTTTTGAGCGCGCATAATTTTTCTAAGACCATGACCTGTAATATTTGAAATGTAATGGATTTTGATATCTGCATCTATTAAATCTTGCACTAATTTTGCGTAAATATTTGTTTTGGTAAGAAGTGCTTCACCATACATTTCGCCCGATGCAAGTTTTGTGGCGTAACCTTTAGGTAATTTTTTGGCAATTGCCCGAGTTAAGGAAATTCCGTTGCAATTAACCCCTGATGATTTAACGAGTACAATTTTATCGCCAATTTTAAGATTTTGGTCTGTTATAATAGCTTTTTTTGATTCGAGTATTCCAAGTGCAGAACCACCTAAATCGACCGTCTGAGCTTCTATTATGCCCTTCAATGTAGGTGTTTCTCCACCACCCCATGAGGCGCCAGAAATGTCACAGGCAGATTTCCAACCTCTTATGAAATCCTCCATCCTTTCTTTATCTTGCAACCAGCTATTGTCTTCTATTGCCCAGTACGCGTGAGCTACCAGAGGTTTTGCACCAACGGAAACGAGATCGTTGATTATAGTTGCTACTGTGTCATGACCTATTGTGTCGTAATAGGTTTTGCCGGTAATTCTGCGCATCGCATCTGCAACCAGGTTTTTTGTTCCAAGACCTTCTACAACTGTCGCCAGATATTGACTGCCAACTTTAAAGACGTAAGCAGATTCTCCTCGCGAATTTGTAAATTCCTGGAAGTTGACGCCTTTGGGATTCTTGTAAGTCTCACGCGCAGCGGTTTGGGCGAGTTTTTTTATTGGATCTTTTGTGTCATAGTCGTCGCCGACTTGAGCGTAGGTAATCTTTTTGGTCATGATTGGTTTGCGAATTTTATCATATTTTCAAAAAAAGCCCCGCCGTCGCCAAGGCTTTGGCGGGCAGGCGCTCCATCTGAATTATACTTCCACCTTCGCCAGTTTGGGTGTTGGGTGATATCTACAAATTTTTCCGGATGAGGCATAAGGCCTAAAATTCTACCGGTTGGGTCGCAAATTCCGGCAATGGCGTTTGACGATCCGTTGGGGTTAGCCGGATACTTTTGGGTTGGCTTGTTTTTGTTATCAATATAGCGATAGATGACGAGGTTTTGTTTTTCGATTTTTTTGAGGGTTTTCTCGTCGGTATAAAACTTGCCTTCACCGTGATTTACTGCAACTTCTATGGGGTGAGTTAATCCATTTAGAAAAACGCACGGGCTTTTGTCTGCTTTTATTTTTACCCAGCGACATTCGAAATGACCCGAATCGTTGGGTGCAAGTGTTACATCCATTTTACCTAAGTTGTTAAACGGCAAAAGACCTGTTCGAACTAATGTTTGGAACCCATTACATATACCAAGAACTATTCCCTTATTCTTAATAAAATCTTGTATTTGCCATTTTAAAAAACTTGTTAACTCAATTGCCAAAACTTTACCGGCTGCAATATCATCTCCATAAGAAAAACCGCCGGGTAGGGCGAGAATTTGATAGTTTGAGAGATTTTTGGATTTTTCTCTAAGTTCGTTAACGTGAACGTATTCTGGTAAGGCGTCAAATTTCTCGAAGGCATAAAAAAGCTCTTCGTCACAATTTGTGCCATCACTTCTTAAAATGCAAACTTTGGGTTTCATCATCATTTAAAAATCTCCATCATGGGTTTTTGCCAATCATTTTTCAAACTTTGTATTGACGCAGATGCTAATTTGTTTTTACCTCTGTTGATGTTAATCAGTTTTTCTTTTTGTGTTTTTCCAATAATTTGGTGAGGGACACCTCTAAATATTCTTTTAGCTATTTTTTCGCTTTCTACTTCCACTAAAAAAGTTCCTGCCGTTTCGGAAAATAGAATAAAATCAGGCCTACCTGTCAAGGAGACTCCTTGACGTGTCAGCTTACTAAGATCAATTTGCGCGCCGACTTGCCCACCTAAGCACATTTCAAAAAGAGTTGTAGCCATTCCTCCTTCGGAAATATCATGGGCTGATAAAATCTGTTCGCTTTGGATACCTTTAGTGATCGATTTTAAAGTTTTAGGCAAAACTTTTAAATCGATTTGCGGTACTTTGTTACTCGTCGAATTCATTACATCAAAGTACGTTGAACCTCCAAGATTCTTAAAATCACTTTTGCCGACTGAAACAATAGCTGATCCAACTTTTTTAAAATCGCTGCTCGCAGTTTTTTCTATATTGGGGATTTTGCCAAAGACTGATATCAAAAGCACCGGCGGGATTTTTAGAACTTTACCGTCAGTCCTTGGACTTCGTCGTTCGACTCTGAGAGTCTCAGACTCGATGAGCCCAGGACCTTCAGGATATCTATATGTTGAAGAGAGGGAATCTTTGCCGGAAACAAAAGTCATCTTAAGAACTTTGGCCACGTCGACGCAGGCATCGACTGATTTGTCTAGACTGGCTAGCGATTCACTGTCCGGAAACGGCCAGATAAAATTATCGATTAGGGACGCATTTTTTAGATCGCCGCCAACTGCAACATAGTTGGAAACTGCTTCCACTATAGCCCAAATGCTACCCCAGTAAGGGTCGATTCTATTAAGAATCGGGTTTAAACCGTGAGCTGTTATGAATCCATATTTTTTGTTTAGTATTGGGCGAAGTACAACGGCATCATTTGGTGCATCTAAATTTTCGCCACCAAATGGGTGAAGTGCTGAAGTCCCCTGTACATTATGGTCGTACATTCGAACAATCGGTTCTTTGGAAGCAACATTCGGGTGTGTAAGAATTTTTTGCCAGATTGATAAAAGATTTTTTGGCTGTTTGGGAAGTTTTTCAGAAAGTTTGTTTTTTCTAGACTTGCCGATCATGTTTCTTTGAGGTAAACCATCGTGAATAAATTTCATTGGCATGTCGCAAACAATTTGGTTTTTATACCTAACTGATAATTTTTTAGAACCGTCGAATTTTCCGAGAATTGATATTTGGACATTGTATAGTTTACATATTTTTTGGACTTTCTTAATATTTTTAGAGTCTATAGCTAAAATTAAGCGTTCCTGCGATTCGGAAAGAAATATTTCCCACGGGGCAAGACCTGTATATTTAAGCGGTACGTTATCTAGTTGCACTTTTGCACCAACTGTTTCACCCATTTCACCAATTGCAGAAGAATAACCGCCAGCACCGCAATCGGTGACTGCGCGAATTAAATTTTCATTTCTCAGAGTAATCACAACGTCAAGAATTCTTTTTTCTTCAATAGCATTACCAATTTGGACGGATGACCCCAAAACCTCACCAGTTTGATGAGTCATCTCTCCGGACGCAAAGGTTGCTCCGTGAATTCCGTCTCTACCTGTTGCTCCGCCAATAGTGATAATTAAATCGTTAACATTAGGTGCTTTTTTCTTAGCGTGTTTTTTAGGAATTAGGCCATAAGAGCCAACAGCAACAGTTGGTTTTGCCCTGAAGTCTTCATGAAAATGAACAGAGCCATTATTGGTGGGAATACCGACGCGATTGCCGTAATCACGAACTCCGGCAACTACTTTTTTTAACAAATACAAAGGTGGCAAACACCCTGGAGGGATTTTATTATTCGGCAAATCGGGCGGAGCGAAGCAGAAAATATCAGTTGAGCAAATGACTTTAGCGCCTTTGCCTGTTGCAGCTATGTCTCTAAAAACCCCTCCGGAACCAGTCATGGCTCCCCCATATGGTTCGATTGCAGAAGGGCTGTTGTGAGTTTCGCCTTTACCGTTGATTGCCCAACCATCGTAAAAATCTATTACCCCAGAATTGTCATGGAATGCCGATACAATAATTTTGTTATTATTACCAGCTGTGGATTTTATCCTTTCAAATAGTGGTTTTTTCTTTTTGCCGTCGATAGTTAAATTGGCTTTGAAGGTTTTATGGGTGCAATGTTCACTCCAGGTTTGGGCAAGCACTTCTATTTCGCAATCTGAGGGGTCTCTATTTTCTTTTTTGAAATAGTTTTGAATCACCTTCATTTCTTCCAGATTTAGAAAGAGGCGATTGGTTGATAAATCTAAAAGCTGGCTGTCAGTAAGATTTCTGATTGGAACGATCTGAACCTTGGGAGTTTTCCCGGAAATTAATAAGGTTTTTGGTTTTTTACTAACAATATGCTCAACCGTCTCGTTGACCAAAAGGCGGTTAATAATTTTTTGCAGTTGATCCTTAGATAATGTGCCGAAAAATGCGTATTCGAATGAGGAGTCAGCAGCAGCAAGTTTTATATTGAGATCGACAGTGGTTTTTAAGATAGACGCTACCTCCGGATTCATTACCCCCGATTTGTAGGCAACTTCGATATTTTTACTGGAACTGTTGAAAATCGGCTCATCAACTGAATATTTTTGATCAATTTTCTCAACTAATGCTGAGTCAATTATTTTTTTTAAATCTTTTTTAGAAATTCCCTCTAAACGGTAAACTTTTGCTGTGCGGATTTTTTTGATCGAATTAATATTTAAGGTAGATTTTATTTCGGCAAGAAGATTTTGACCCTTAGGATCTGTTTCGTTTTTAGAGATAACTCTTATCGTGTGGATCATCTCAACTATTATTAATTTCGCCCTTTGCTAATATGTTCCATTTTTTCGACAAGCTCAGGTCTTAATTTTCCATCTGAGCCATGATAATAATCGACTGCCACCATATGCGCTGTTTCTGGAACATTAGGTGTTACATGTTGGGGCTTTATTGACACGTCATGGCCCTCGAACTTTGGGCTAGGTTTGCCTTGTTCTACACCAGACATAAGTTCACCTCCTTTTTAGTCTTTCTAAATCTCTATAGCCAATATCTTTTCTGTAATGCAAGTTGTTACCACCAATAGAGATTGAAGATAGCGCATTATAGGCTTTTTCCCTGGCTAGTGCAACATTTTTACCCTCTCCTAGTACATAAAAGAGACGGCCGCCACTCGCAATAAACTTTTTACTTTTGACAATCACCCCCGCGCCGAAGATTTTGGGAGATCCTTCGCTGCGCTCAGGATGACGAAGCATATGCGCTAGCCCTTTTATTTCTTTGCCGACAACTTTGCTATAGTCATCGGGATAGCCTTTTGAGGCGATTGTCACCACCACTCGATATTTATTGTCTTTTTTAATTTTTTGTAATTTGCCGCTTGAAGCACTCGATATTAAATTATAAAAGTCGTTTTTAATAGCAGGAATTAAAACCTGAGCTTCCGGATCACCCCATCGAGAGTTAAATTCGATAACTGAAACCTTACTGTTACCTAGAATCATTCCCCCGAGATATAAAATTCCGTTGTATGGCCTACCTATTTTAATTAAACCATCTATAGTTTTTTTAAAGATTGAATTAATTTGTTTCTCAACTTTTTTGTTTACAGCAAATGGCGGCGATGAACATCCCATGCCTCCTGTATTGGGTCCTTTGTTTCCATCAAAAACCGTTTTATGGTCTTGGGCATGACCGATAATTCCGAATTTTCTACCGCTGACAATAGCAAAAGATGAAAATTCTTCACCATTTAAATACTCTTCGATTAAATAAGTTTTCCCTGCTTCACCAAAATCTTTCATTCGTTTGATTTTCGTAATTGCTTCATTATTATCTTCGGCATACAGAGCCCCTTTGCCGGCAGCCAGTCCCGACGCTTTAATAAACCATTCTGTGTCTTTTTGCTTTCTGATAAATTCGATTCCCTCGTTTTGAGATTTGCAAACTTTGTACTTAGGAATTGGGATTTTTAATCGTTTCATAAATCGTCTGGCCCATGCTTTATCCCATTCAATTTGGCCCGCGGCTTTGGTAGGCCCAAAACTATTAATTCCTTTTTTTATTAGTTCATCTGTAAGCCCCGCCGCAATAGCATCGTCTTGGGCGATATCTACAAGATCCACATTTTCTGCTTGGGCTATTTTAATAATTTCTTTTTTGTCTGTAGTTTTTAATTTAGTAAAGACTTTTATATTCTTATTAAGAGCCATTAGATCGTTGCCTGGAATTGCAATAACTTTTTTTACTTTTTTGCTTTTAAGGTATGTTTCTACCAAGATAGCCCCTCGTCCGCCGCCATCTATGACTATGACTGTTTTATTCATAGATATTTGGAAATAACTTTATATATTGATTTAAGTAGTAATCGATCCTCTACCGGTATCAATTTTTTTTGCAATTGTTTGATTGTTTTACTTTTGCCGACTTTAATAAATTCTCGCGCAACTACTTTACCTGTATCGAATTTCGTTGGCACCATGAAATGCACACTTGGTCCAAAATACGTATGTTTTCTCTTTAATACCTCTTTTAAAACATCTTCCTGTTCTCCTTTTATTACCTCAATTTTTGATTTGTCAGGTAATTCGATTGTTTTTTCTGTTTTTATTTTCATTAATGCTGGGTGTAAATTTATTGCACTATAGCCATCACCTGTTTTTGCTTTAAAAAAATCGAAGAAGTTTTTATCCATTACCAAATCCCAACCTGCAAAAACCACCAGTTTAGGATTGTAAACTTTTTGCGAAATAAACCATCCAAGATATTTCATATACTGCGCTCGAGACTTCTTTGTTCTTCTGCACCAATCGAAGAGATTTAAATAGGCTGCTGGGATATTATTTTTTAAAGCAATATCTACACCCGGAGACTTTTTTTTGTGGCTAACTACTAATTGGATGTTAAATTTACTTTTTGGAGATTTAGCGGCTTTTATTATTATTGGAAGCTTTGAACCTCTGCCAATCATTACCACAATTGGGATTTTGTTTTTTCGCAGTGACATCAAGAAGAATAGCTTTGGCTAACTATATTAGCACGAGCTTAGTGATGTCAATATCTCCCGTATTATTTTTCGTCCTTGAGGTAGACTCCAAGTATGCCCAGTACACCTGCTACTAAAAAGAGCTGGGTTGGGGCGATATTTGTTATATCTACTTGTGTTACAGCCTGAATAACTGCAACCAGAATAACTAAAACTGCCCCTGCGATCATAATCTGGGACAGAGGGTTGCTCTTGGACGTAAAAAGCCTCTTTTTAGCCATAATCAATTATTGGCACTTTTAGCTAGTTAAGTCAATGGTTTTTGAAAATATGGCTAATTTTTGGTAAAATACTATGCGCTTTTAGGAAGAAGGGCGATCGCCCTTCGACTCACTTCGTTCGCTCAGGGCAAGCCTTTTGGGTTTATCCCGAGGAGCGAAGCGACGAGGGGAGGAAAGTCCAGACAGCAGATCGCAGGGTGCGGAATTTAAAAATTCCGACGTGTAAACGCTAGTGTCCCAAGTATCGAAAGAGAAAGGGGACGGATATTGAATTAACAGAATCCGAGAGCCACAGTGACGATTAGATCCTAAATCAAAAGATACGGATCGAAGTGAAACGGTCTCCTTCGTTCTGCATAGCAGAACTTCGGTGGACTAAAGGCAATCCTCCCTGCTGCAACTCAGAATTGGGCTGATAACCAAGCTTTCGGTAGGTCCAAAGTAGAGGCATTTCGCCTAACAGGCGAGGCAAAGTGAAATATACGTCACTTTGAGATAGATGATCGCTAAGCCTCCTTCGCGTAAAGTCACCGACGCTTCAAAGCTTTGGCGACGGAGCGCTTCGGAGACTGAACAGAATCTGGCTTACTCTCTTCCTAAAAGTCTTTTATAAATCCTCGAAATGTTCTTCCTTTTGATCTTCTGATAAAAGTTCTTTTATTATGATTTTTCCGGTAACAACGAAGGGGACAGCCAAAATTGCCCCAGTAACTCCAGCAACAGTTAAGCCGATTAACAACGAAATTATTATTACCGGCGGGTAAAGTCCAACAGCTTTGGACATAATAAGCGGGGCAAATACGTTACTTTCGATTTGTTGAATAACTATATAAAGCGCGGTAACTGCTAAACCAAGTAGCGGGCTGATAGTTAACCCAACGAGTATTGCCGGAATAGCAGAAACAGTAGGACCAATTACCGGGATAATCTCCATAAAGCCTGCAATTACTGCTAGTGGTAGAGCAAATGGAATCCCAAGCAATATTAAACCAATATATACTGAGATTCCCACTATAATAGACAGTACAACCTGACCTCTTAACCAATTTCCAAGCCCGTGTTCAATTTCGCTTATTGTGTTAATTATTTTCTTCTCCTGCTTGCCGGTAAATGGGGAAGCTATTATTCTTACGAATTTATCCCAATCCAGTAGTAAATAGAATGCCAATACAAAAACTGTAAGAACTAAGAGTACCCTTGAAAAAACAGTTGTACTAACTTTCACAATATCACCGGCAATTTGCTCAATCTGTCTGGCAATGATTTTTGATAGATCTTCCACTGGAATTTCGTTAAAAATTAAAAAGTCGTTTATAGTTGCAATTATTTGCGGTAATTTTGATATAAATTCATTTGATTGTTTAACAACAGGCGGAATAAGAAAACCAACTCCTGTAAAAAATAATGTCAATGTAAATATGTAAATTATTGTTACAGATAGGAATCTGGGAATCTTTCGCTTTGTCAACCAATCAACTGGTTTTAAAAGTGCAGAAAGTAAAATAATAGACAAAAATACGACTATTATTATTTCCTTAATAATAAATAAAAACCACGCTCCTAGTATAAAAACAGATGTAAAAATTACTGTCCTGTGCGAAATTTCTATCTTTAGAGGAGCTTTCGCTTCTGCCATTTTATTGATTGTACCAAGTGTGGACTTTTTTTTCTAATTGTTTGCGCCATCCCTCGTTAGAAATGTCGAATAGGTTTATTTTCTCCAGTTGATTGAAATAAGTTTTTTGCCGGCGTATTAAACTGTGAATATCGCCTTTCAGCCTATCGATGGCATTAGATTTCGTTAATTCTCCTTTAAGATATTTTGTTAACCATCTATATTCCAAACCTAAATTTATTAACCAACTGTCGCTAACGCGACTCCTGAGATTTTTAACTTCCTCTATCATACCCTTTTTAAGTCTGATGTCTAACCACCTGTCTGCTCTTTTATATAAAAAATCATTGGGGGCTGTTAGGCTGATAAGTAGACGGTTAGATGGTGGGATAGTGGGATAGTGGGATGGTGGGATGGTTAACTTGGAGGAAGCGACTTCTATTGCGCGGATTAAACGACGGGGATTTTGACTGTCGGATCGATTCATCTTTTTTGCACGACTTTGTTCAAGTTTTAAGAGTTTTTGATATAAATCGAGAGTTGATAATTTTTCTAATTTTTTGCGAAGTTTTTCGTCTTGTGGGATACCTAAAGTATCGATGCCATCAATCAAAGCCTTAATATAAAACCCTGTCCCACCAACTATAATCGGCAGTTTATTTACTGCATCGATTCGAATCAGTGAAGTAGATGCAAACTTAATAAAATCAGCGGCTGTAAATTGCCTACCCGGATTTGCTAAATCAAATCCGTATATTTTAACCCCATCAACTGTCCAATAATTTCGATGCTTTTCGACTTTTGAGTCAAAGCCTACCTTACCCGTGCCAATATCTAAACGTTTGTAAACCTGGCGGGAATCAGCTGATATCAGCTCACCCTGAAACTTGCGTGCGAGTTGAAGGGCTAAATCTGTTTTACCACTTACTGTTGGCCCGTAAATTATTAATACTTTCACTGAATTTTATACAGCTTAAAATCGTTGCTACCAATAACCAATTCATAATTCTTTTGAAAATACTCTTGGTTTAATTGCGATTCAAAATTTCTTTCCCAAGAACTAATTAACACATAGTCAATTTTATATTTGTTCAATAATGCTTCTATAGTGTTCGGGTTGGCTTGTAGAATATTCCTCACATCTATTTCTCGCACTTGCCAATCAGAATAACCCCATGACCATGCATTCCCAGAAAAACCTAATACTACTTTTCTTCCTGCTAAAGTAGTAGCGGGGTGATTATGAACTGCTGCTGTTAAGATAACCGACTGCGGCTCTGTATTATTGTCAATCATGTTTGCAAGTTCTATGTCTTCTTGCGTCCATAGTTGGATATTGGGGTGATTACTTGCTACTATACGGGAAACCTCTAATAAACCGGCAGTAATAAGGGATATAAACAGTAAAGTTGCAATAATTTTTCCCAGTAAACCTCTTTTGAAAATCATATAAATCGAGCTGGCTACAAAAAATGCTCCTATTAAATACCAGTATGTAAAAATTTTTAGATTGTCGTATGGCCATGGAGCAAACCTTATAAAATTCGGCAGTACAAATAGTATTATCGATGCTAATGCAATGTTTTTAATTGTTTTGTGGACTTTAACTTTGAATATAGCGAAAAGTAACAATGGCCAGAAAAAACCCGTATTTTTGAACCAAAAAGTTAAGAAGTTTTCGTCTCTTTTCATCCAACCCCAGTTTATGCCAACGGTTTGCCCAAGATTCAGTGATGAGAAAAGTGGCAGTTGAATTAGCCCCAGACCAGCGATTGGAATTAAAAGATAGAGCAATACTTCTTCTAATTTCTTCAAAGAAGCTGCAGAACCAGCGCTTTTTAGATAATTAATAAAATAGAGAGGAAGATAAGCAGCACAAAATAAAATAATACTTAAATACGAGTGAGTATGGAAAAAAGGCAAAATACTTACCAACAGTCCGGAAACAAGCAGATAATTTTTTTTGCTTTTTTCTAGTCCCTGGATCATTAATATGAGACTAATTAGAAATATGGGTAAACCAAACAAAAATGATCTTTGAGGCAATATTTCTGAGTATAAAAAAGAGAAAAACCATAAATTCTTTCCTTCATAAAAAGTATATTCTTTAGCGGGATATATGAGAGTTGATAATAAATTGCCAGATGTTTGCAGTTCTTGGAAAAAGTATACGAATCCGATTCCTCCCCAAAACAGGGCAATTAACACACCTAGAATCGCAATATTCTTACTCTTAACAAGTACAGTTCCTAAATAATACAAAAGTAAGATTGATGAAGTTGTTAAAATAATTCCCGGCAATATATAAGAAAGACTTAAACTTGATCCTAAGACTATAAGGATACTTGATAGAAAATCCGAAAAAAACGGATATGCTAAATTTTCTCCGGCAAATTGCGGATTTTGCGGCGGGAAATTATCGCCTTTTACAAAAGAGTTAGTTATTGCTAAATGAACTGGCCAATCTGTCCAAACTAAGCGGTTTCCAGCTATTATTCCTGATGTGTTTTGGAAAATAGATTTGGAAAACAGTAGAAATACAACCGCAAATAGAAACGCCAAACCGATGATTGGAATGGTGTTAGATTTGGAAATTATTTTTTCAGAAATTGAAAATGCATCTAATCGTTGAAACATAACAAAAGTGGAAGCGGTAAGGAATAAGAATATAATAAGGATAACTACAAAAGAATTTAACCCAAGAAATAAGGACGCTAAAAAAGTAATCAGCGTGATTAATAATGTACCTATAACTAGTGAAAATGGGTAGCGAAAAAGTGATTTTAGATTTAGTTGTAACAGATCATGAACAGCAAAACCGGTCAGTAAAGATGCAAGAAAAAATATTAAGGATAGAATCATGGGATTATATATTTTAATACGAAGTTTTTAGTCGCCTCCATATGAGTTTAATTTTAGAACAATGATTCTGTTAATAATGATTTCAGTTTTAGGAATTGGGTTTATTGGTATTTTCCCCAAAAAAATCCCGTTTTACTTAAAATTATTAGTCGCTCCATCACTCGGACTGATAGTTTTTACATCTATGAGTCTTTACTTGTCTTTCTTGCTAGGGTTAGATTTACTTGCAATAATACTTTCTTTACTGATTTGCGGAATCCTCTCAGTATTATCTCATATCAAATTTCCAACAAAAATTAATTTCTTTGGTATTTCAAGAATATTTATTGTTAGCTCTCTAGTTGTATTCATAAGTATTTCATATTTAATGTTTAGCCAGACTTTGAAATCAAGTGCTTTTGGTATTGAGTCAGGAGGAGGTGGATTATATGGCGACTCTGCGCTTCACGCTGCTTATACTTCCAGGCTAGCAACAGGGGAGTTTCCGCCAACCACCCCCCTTTTTGCCGGGAAAACCTTAGTGTATCCCTTTGCTAACGACTTACTTTCTGCAACACTCAGAAAATTCCAAACCAGCTTCAATTTATCATTTGTTTTTCCTCAGGTAATTTTTTTAATCGCAGTGTTGAGTCTTATTTACCAAATTGTACGCAAGTTTTCCGATGATAGAAGCTATGCAACTGCGCTAATACTTTTACTTCTTGGTTGGGGCATAGGAGCTTTTTTTTACATATCTGATTTAGCAGTAAACGGTAATTTTAATGTACTGGGAAACTTAACAAAAGATTACACGAATAATCCAGATTTTAATTTACATCTTCATAATATTGTTACTGGATTAATTCTTCCGGAAAGAAGTTTATTGCCGGGACTCGTAATTGGGTTAATGATTTTTCTGTTTTCAGCTGAGTATATGGAATCTTTTAAATTAAGATTTATTTTGCTTAGCGGTTTATTGCTCGGAATATTGCCATTTTGGCACACCCATACTTTTATTTACTTCGTAATCTTTTTTTTAACTATCGGAACATGGCAAATAATTAAAACAAGATCTTATAAGATAATTAGGGATTTGATATTCTCTGCACTTGTTGCACTATTCGCTGCTTTACCTTTTATTATTCTATTTTTGCTGAATTTAAACCCAATGAGCTTTCTTAGGTTTGAGTCTGGTTGGCAAAATGGGGGCGAAAATTTAATAGTTTTTTGGTTTAAAAATTCATTCTTGATTATTCCACTTTCTATATTGGGATTTTTAACAATCGCAAAGGAGAAAAGGATTTATTTTATTCCGGCTTATATTGCTTTCTTGATTTCTAATATTATTATTTTCCAACCTTGGGAATGGGACAATATAAAACTTTTAACTTGGTCATTTTTGTTTTTCTCTGTCCTTACTGCAATTTATCTTTCTAATTTTTTCAATAAAAATTTCTTATTTAAAATAATTATTTCATTGCTAATTTTATTTTCTTCCTTAAGCGGAATTCTTTCGATTACTCTCCAATTTAAAAATAAATTTGTGATTTATGATCAAGACGATATTGCTCTTGCAGATTGGGCAAATACTAATACATCAATTGACGACGTATTTATTATTGACCCGAGACCGAATCACCCTATTCCGGGTCTCACTGGCAGGATAAGTTATATTGGTTACCCGGGGCATCTCTGGGTTCATGGCATTGATTATTCGAAGAGAGAAATTGAAAATACTAAGTTACTTTCGGGAGATTTCTCAAATATTAATAATCTTGCAGTTTCAATTTCATATGTTGTTTTTCCCAATAATTCTTACGCTCCTTCTTTCCCGTCATTGCTAACAGAAGTATATCTGAATCAAAAATACCAAGTCCTTAAAGTCAAAAATTAACAATTTCCACTTATGCCTATAAAAAAGCGTTTGATAATTTTAATGATCATCACTCTAGTTGGGTTCACAATTAGATTTTACAAAATGACAGATAGTCCTGCAGGCTTGTATATTGATGAAACGTCAATTGGATACAACGCGTATTCCATCGTCGAAACTGGAAGAGATGAGCATGGACGCTTTATGCCTTTATTTTTTGAAGCTTTTGGGGAATACAAATTACCAATATATATATATTCAGTTGTACTAGCGCAGTTAATTTTAGGACCAAGCGATTTATCCGTTCGGCTACCATCAGTTATATTCGGGGTTTTAACGATTCCTTTGTTATTTTTTTTTGTTAGAGAACTTTTGACAGATAAGCGATATGTAAAATATAAAGATGAGGTCGCCATTATTGGTACTTTTCTTTTAGCAGTTTCTCCATGGCACTTTCAATTTACCAGGCCTGGGTTTGAAGCGAGTAGCGGATTATTCTTTTTTGTACTAGCATTATTTTTATTTTTTAAGGCTGCAAATCAAAAATCAAAAAACTTAATTGTTTTCTCGATAGTAAGCTTTGTTTTAACTTTTTATAGCTATAACGCTGCAAGGATTGTGACGCCAATTACTTTAGCTACTCTGCTGACGCTCTACTGCCGAAAATTCCATATACTGACTTGGGCAACAGCACTGTTAATTGGCTTTTTACTATCACTCCCCTTCTTATTTTTTGCTTTATCGGCAGAAGGATTGGTGAGAGCGAAACAAGTTTCAATTTTTTACCAACCGCTCGAGAGACCGATTGTGTTGCAGTTCATATCAAATTTCTGGAAAAATGTTTCGCCATTTTATCTTTTTGGAACTGGAGATCCCACCATCGCTCATCTTACTGAACATAGAATGAGCTTACTCTATTTGACTGAGCTCCCATTTTTTGTGATTGGATTGATAGTAATGTTTATCAAAAGATCAAAAGAGTATATTTTTATATTAATTCTTTTTTTAATGGCTTCAATTCCGCCAGCAATTTCTACTTTAAGCCCTCACTCTCTTAGAGGATTTTTTTCTTTACCTTCTACAATTTTTATATCTGCGTTAGGATTAGGAGTTTTAGTCTCTAAATCAGATAATAAAACCTTTAAGAAACTAATAATTTCTGTTTATGTTTTTGCTCTTGCAATATCTGCCCTTAAATTCGTAAATATATACCATAATAAGTATGCAATTGACGCTGGTTGGGATTGGCAGGTTGACGCAAAGGAAGTATCTTTAATAGTTGCGCGTCTTGAGAGTGATTACGATAGAGTTTATTTTGATAGTGGTTTGAGAAATATTGCAATACTTTGGTATCTAAAAATTGATCCTGGGTTGTACCAAAAAGCGTTAGACAGGAATACGATAGGTAAATATGTCTTCGAAGCAGATTTTTCCAGTCTATCAAGTAAAAATGAAAAAAGCTTGTATGTAACTAATAAGCATATACAAGGAACAAAATTGCTTCAGCATATTAAGTATCCAAACGGAGAAGTCGCATATGGAATTTGGGAACTTAATAAAGATAAAATTAATTAGACATGCCCAAAAAGTTGGTAATCTTCATTATATTACTCACATTATTTTCACTAGCTATAAGACTTTTCAGAATTGGCGAACCAGACCATTACTATTTTGATGAAGTTTATCATGTTGTAACCGCAAGGGCATATGCAAACAACGAACCGGCAGCTTACGACCCATTTTCTCCACCCCCTGAAGAAGGAACTGCTTATGATTGGCTTCATCCACCACTTGCCAAGTTAATACAAGCAGCATCTATTAAAATTATCGGTGACAAACCATTTGCCTGGAGACTACCCAGCGTAATTTTCGGCACAGCACTTGTTCCTGCAACATTTATATTGGCTTTCTTGCTTTTTGGATCAACCGTTGCTGTGTTCGCTGCGCTGGTTATTGCTTTTGAAAATCTCACCCTAGTGATGAGTAGAATTACTATGAATGATATTTTCTTAACGTTTTTCGTCGTTTGTTCGTTTGTATTTGCGTATCTATATACTCTTAAGCGGAGCACCAAAAATTTATTGTTAACCGCTATTTTTTTGGGCTTTGCAGTAGCCACTAAATGGCCAGGTCTTTACGCAATTGCCGTAGTCTTTGGATTTGTTATGCTCTGCGACTTTCGGGAAAAAAGGTTAAATTTTAAACCACTTCTTTTGATAATTATCCCCACACTTATGTATTTTGGCTCTTATAGTCAGTATTTCTTGCAAGGTCGAAGCATTGATGAATTTATTGGTCTTCATCAGCAAATTTGGTGGTATCAAAATAGAAGTGATCTTTCACATTCTTACGGAACAACTGCACTGTTTTGCACTCCTAACGGTTTAGATACTGAAAAATCATGGTGCCCTTGGGTTCTGAATATCAGAGGCGTATATTTTTCGTACGAAGGCTATGGCAGTGAAAACGCCGGTTATATCTACGCACTTGGAAATCCAATTGTATTTTGGCTGGGAATAGTTGCAACTTCTTATGTTGTGGGTAAGTTTGTCCAAAGAAGAAGCATGAAAATTTTGTTGATCCTACTTGGATACTTTATATTTTGGTTACCTTGGATATTTACACCAAGACTTTTATTTTTATACCATTATTTACCGTCTATTCCGTTCTTAGCTATAGTGCTTGGATATGAATTTCGTGATATTTATCATAGCAAATTTAAATTCGTGGCAATTTTTTTGATGGCCGTAATTGCCATCGCATTTTTATATTTCTTTCCAATAAGCACGGGTTGGCCAATTGAAGTAAGTTCAATAGATAGATTTATGTGGCTGAGAACCTGGAGATAGCTAGTGAACAGCTGTTCGCGGATTTCCCTTTTGATTAATTAGGTTGTTGAGAATATGAAATCTTTTTTCTTTTTCTCTGTACGGAACATTATCTGGAAAAGCTTTTGATGCTGCCGTGTTAGGACGCTCGGAATATTTTGCCACATACGCATACGCAAAATTTGCATCTTTAGCTAACTTCACAGTATTTGCGAATTGCTTTTTTGTTTCTCCCGGGAAACCGACAATTATGTCGGTAGAAATTTGAGCATCCTTAATTTTATTCTTAATTTTTTCTACCAATTTTAAATATTCTTTCCCTGTGTACCAGCGGTTCATACGTTTTAGAATTTGGTCGTCCCCAGATTGCACAGCAAGATGAATATTTCTGTCAATTTTTGGATTTTTGGCAATAACTTCAATTAATTTGTCCGAAAAATCCCAGGGGTTAGATGATATAAACTTTACTTTATTAAGCCCCCCACTTCGTCCCGCAATGCTGGACTTCGAGGGGCAAGCTTTTATTTTACAAACTTCTTCTAAAAGATACGGAAAAAGTGTGGGGATTCGAAAACGACCTAAATGCTTAACAATGATTGGTTTCACTACACGGCCTGAAGGGAGCTTAAACCCTTTTGAATTGTTTTTAACCAGATCTGCTCCGTATGAATTAACGTTTTGCCCAAGCAAAGTTACTTCCCCGCAACCTTTAGCAGTTTGTTCTTTAATTTCATCTAAAATATCATTGAATGAGCGCGATACTTCTCTGCCACGAGTAAAGGGTACAACGCAAAATGTGCAGAAATTATTGCAACCATTGGAAATCGGCACCCAAGCATGCTCAACGTCACTTCTGAGCGCCGGGTAGTCGAAACCGACTTCCGCAAGAGGCAAAAATTCATCTACTTCAGGCATTCTTTTTTTAAGAGCTTTTAGATATTTGCCGGTTTCATCTCTGGCTGCCATCCCAACCATGCAGCCTGTAATAACGATTTTGGGTTTGGGTCTTCTGCTGGCTGTAACATTTTTAACTAATCCCGTAACTCTGTCTTCGGCACTTTGGCGAATCATGCAGGTATTGATTACTATTTCGCTAGCGGATTTGCTTGAATTGGATTTTTTGTAGCCTCTTGCTAAATAATAGCTTGCGATTCTTTGACTGTCGGCCATATTTTGCTGACAACCGAAGGTTTTAATATAGAAACTAGGTTTCACGGATGCATAAAATTTTAGCACAAGCAATAATCTAATTTAAAATTTTCGGAGCAAAGATAATTAACCCGATGACAATAGCTGCAACCGACAAAATTAGTACACCACCGGCAGCACAATGTTTAGCGAGTTTAACCCTCGGATGATGTTCTGGATGCAGGACATTGCCGGTTTCTTCAATAGCGGTGTTTATAGCCTCGGCACTGATAACACCTGATGAAATTAATATCAAAATAAGCCATTCGACTGAGCTAATTGAATAAATAAATCCCAAGATGGCAACAATAATTGCAGCAACTACATGGATTTTAAAATGGATTCCTTTTTTAAAAGAAAAAATTATACCTTCAATCGCGTATCCGAAACTTTTTTTCTGATGTACAAAAAATGGATCGCGATGCATATATTTATGTTAACATGCTTACTCGAACTTTTGGTTGACTTCTCTGTTAAATAGTCGTATATTGCGGGTTAGAAAAGGATCCCGCCGAGTATAATGTTATTAGGCGGGTAATTTTAATGAATAAAGATTTTGAAACATTACAGGAGCAAACCTCTGAAGACCAAAACGAGCCAAGTATTAATCGGCAGCTGGTTGATCTTGAAGAATTTATAAGAGATCGTCGTAGAATTAATTTTGACCCAGTTTTAGGAGACGAAACTAAGCCTTCACTTCATATTGCAGACCATTTAGCAGAAGATGAAAGTGTTTCTAATCGAAACGCTAGTATTATTGATGTAAGTTCATTACGAGCAGAACATTCAGCATTTGGCTCCTCGCTTAGAGCTGAACGCATCAGAAAACAGAAATCAAGGGAAAAAGCTGCTTAGTTTGCTTCCTTATAATATTATATTATAAACTTCCGAGGACTAAGAGTCCTCGGTATTCTCCTTCAAGTTTACATGAGCGAGCAGATACCTTAGTCCTCGCAAGTATGTATTCGCTTTCGCATTCATCCCCGCCCAAATATTCAATTTTTGGCGGGGTGTTCTGCGAGCGAATATAAA
>Ga0209542_10004285_pt1 | contig 29465 bp, 34 predicted proteins | sample RifCSPhighO2_01_FD_184028 | JGI IMG/M metagenome (GOLD analysis project Ga0209542, IMG submission 184028) | Soil microbial communities from Rifle, Colorado - Rifle CSP2_plank highO2_0.1 (SPAdes) (version 2) | ecosystem: Environmental > Terrestrial > Deep subsurface > Rock core/Sediment ... | reverse complement strand
AAAAGCAAACGGGTAGTATTTAAGCCGGCACTGGATCTTAAATCTCAACTGGGCAGCTGCTCGGTAGATTTGCGGCTCGGCAATTCATTTCGAATATTCAAACATAGCAAGTTTCCCTACATTGACCCGCGGGACAAAAAACTCGCCTCAGACATGATGGATGAAATCGTGATTCCGACAAATCAGCCGTTTATTTTGCAGCCCGGAGATTTTGTACTCGCAACCACCATTGAATCGTTTACTTTGCCAGCAGATCTACTAGCTCGGCTTGAAGGCCGTTCGTCACTAGGCAGATTAGGTATTGTCGTGCATTCGACCGCTTCAATATTTGAGCCGGGTTGGGATGGAGTAGTAGTCATGGAACTGGGAAACCTGGGCCGCATGCCGGTAGCGCTCTATCCGGGTATGCGGATCTGCGCGCTGACTTTTGAAGAACTGACTTCAGCTGCCGAAGTGCCGTATTCACAGAAAAAAACCGCCAAGTATATCGGCCAGAAAACTCCACTCGCGAGTAAAATCGGGGAAGAGTAAGTGCATTGATCTTTCCTGGGTGTAGTAGCATTAAGACTATAAAACGTGGGGTAGATTCGTCCGTAGAGTCTACTCTTTTTTGTACTCAAGCAGCCGTTTGAGCGAACCAATTTTATTCCTTCATTTTGACAGTCCTTTCTTTTGTTATCAGTATAGCTATATGAGTAAGAGCGTTTCCTGCAATATCAGGCAACATCTGGAAATATCAGGACATATCTGGTAATGTAAAATAGTTCCTGAAACGATCCATGAAACAAGTTCAGGACATGGTTCAGGATGACAAAAAAACACCATATGTTAATCCCGCCGAGGTATACGTTAAATAATCGCATTTCTGAACTTTTGACCCAAATTGAGGCAAGTCGGGCAGTCATCGAAGCAATCACAATTCCGCCGGAAGTGGAGGTAAACATTCGCCGGCAGTCAACGCTCAAAAGCGCTTTGTTTTCTGCCCGTATCGAAGGCAGCGAACTGACTCTTGATGATTTACCCGGCTCGGCGAACCAAAAAAAAGCCGAGGTCTACAATATTTTAAAAGCCCAGAATTGGATGTATGCGGAGCGACATAAAGATTTGACAGTTGCCATCATCCTTACCTTGCATAGTTTTACCATGACGGGATTTACCGATGCCGGCAATTTAGGCAAATTCCGCAGCGAAGTGAGCGCGATTTTTAACAGCGCCGGGATCGCGATTTACCTGCCGCCACCACCCAAACAAATTAATCCGTTAACGGTCCGCTTATTAAAATACGTAGTCAGTGACAAAGAACGGTTTATTCCGGTGAAAGCGGCACTGACGCATTTTATGTTTGAGAAAATCCATCCGTTTCTGGACGGGAACGGTCGGGTGGGCAGACTGGTTTTGCAAAAAATATTAGTGCACGGCGGATATGGGATGAAGGGATTACTCGCAATTGAAGAGTATCTGGATAACCACCGTTCTGCTTATTATCATGCACTTGAGGAACCGGAAAAAGAACTCAGCGATTATCTTATTTTTATGTTGGAGGCAATTGCTGAAACCGCAGAAAAAGCCAAAGAGTTGGTTTTACAGAAACAAAAAGCTGAAGTTACTGATTATTTATTGCCACGCCGGGCTGAAATTCTTAACATCATACAAGAACAGCGGCTCGTAAATTTTGATCAGATTCGCCGTCGTTTTATGCGCGTCAACGAGCGGACTTTGCGTTACGATTTAAAACAATTGCAAAATAGTGGCTTGATTAGAAAACTCGGGAATACGAAAGGTGTGTATTATGAAAGTGTGGAGTAAGAAATTATATTATGCAGTAATTACCTCTGCTGCTGCTTTGTCAATGAAAAGGGTGACTTTACTTCCGACACCGGGTAGGCGTAAACCTGAGGCGACACAGGATTCAGAAATTTCGCCAGTCAGCGCTTGCCGCAGCGCCAGTCCTTTTCCAGCTCCATACGCAATGAGCATGATATCACGGGCCGCGAAAATATTTGCCGGTCCTTGAGTAATTGCCTCAGAGAATCCTTCGCCACCCCGATCACGGTCACGCTGGACGGTAATTGGGTCAAGTAGTGCGACGTGTGTTTGGTCAGAAAAACTGGTACCGCTTTCATTGAATCCGATGTGGGCTCCGGGATACGGTCCGACTCCTAAAATAACTAAATCTGTTTGTTTTTGTTTCATCACGATATTATATCGAAAGGCTTCAACTATCGGGTCAAGCGCATTGCCGTTTATTAAAAATGCATTTTCCGGTTTAATGTGGAATGGGCGAATTACTCTCCCTAAAATGTAACCGGCAAAACTTTCCGGGTGCAATGGGTTAGCATTCACGTACTCATCGAGGTGGCCGGCTGAGGTTCGTGAAAAACTCACACTGCCAAGCGCAACTTGTTGTGCTACAAATGTGTAGACTTGTTCCATCGTTTTTCCGGTGGCATAAATAATGTGACTGTCCGGTTTACTCAGGACTTGAGTTATTATATGTGTACCTGCTGCCCAAGCTGTACTACTTTCATCTGCAAATATCCGAATGTCTTTGATATCTGGATGAGAAAGATGACGGAGTGGTTCAACGGGAATGATCGGAAATTGCTCTTTGTATACTTCTAAAGTAGCTCGCATACTATCGGCTACAATAATCCTTTTTGAGCCATTTGTAAAGCCCTTAACGCTACGCTAGATAATTTCGTCAATCGGTTTCATGAGTTGAAATGAAAACGGGGCAGTTTCTTCCGGTCCGAGATATTGAGGGAACAGAGCTGCTTTAACAGAATTAATAATATATTTTTGATTATGACAGTCAGTTATTAATAAGGAATAGTGCAGTGGTTCGCCGGTCTGCGGATGACGATATACGAGATAGTGCTTTGATAAGTCAGGAAATTGTACACGTATTTGTTGAAACAATGCTTCGACTGTATACCGACAGTTGCCTGGTGTTTCCAGCTTTTCATCTTGTAGCATTTTTCCGCGGATGAATTGTGCTGCCAGTTCCAACCGTTGCATTGCATTATTTTACTTCACCATCACAATTTTGGCTATAAAGCAATTAGAAAATCTTGCGGTTCATACCGCCCGCCGGATGTCCAGTACAGTGCGTAGGTATGTTACAATAATTTCACTATGGGAATGACTGACGTACTGCTTAAAATAAAAAATCCGCAAAATCCGGCCAAACAATTTAAAGGAAAGTTTTTAGTGGATAGCGGCGCTACTTACACAGTCGTGCCTGCAAAAATATTGCAGCGGTTGGGAATTAAACCACAGGGTGAAGAAGAATTTTCACTCGCAGACGGCACCTCGATTAAACGAAAAGTTGGGACAGTCTTGTATGAATTTGAGGGCATTGAACGCGGTGCGCCGGTCTTGTTTGGGGAAGAGGGCGACAGTCAATTATTAGGTATCTTTACGCTTGAAGCATTAGGCTTCACTCTTGATCCACTCAGGCGAACACTGCAAAAAGCCTTGTTGCGACTGTAAAGTAATTACTTTTTATATCTACATGTATACACAATATTGAATTTAGAGCCTCTTTATAGTATAATTCACCCCTGTATATGCGAATACCAAAAGAACAAAGTTCGGCAGAATATAACCCAGAAACTGCTTTTACCAAATTAGATTCCTTTATTCGGTCAAAATTAACCAGTGATTCTGAGTTTGCCTATGACCAAAACTTTTTATTTATAGATGCCTGGACAATAGAAATGTAGGGGCCTTATTATTATTAGGAATGCGACCCGAACTCTTTATTGATAGTAAACCGGCAGATTTACGGGACCTCGGACAAGAATTCTATAAACTTACTAATTCCCTCGATGAATCTGAATTTGACACGGCGCGCCGCAGGGAATTTGGTTTTTACTTAATCGGTTTAGCAGACGGAATGGAGTTGAGTTCGACTACAAAAACCAGTTAAGCTTCGAGAAATTCCTACTATATTTACTTCACTGTCACGCTTTTGGCTAGATTCCTCGGTTTGTCTGGATCGAGATCGCGCTCAAGCGTTAAATAGTATGCCAGGAGTTGCGCAACTACTATATTCGGAATGATCGTAGCTTCCTCTGCGTCTTTTACCTCGATATATTCGTCAAAAATTTCGTGCGGGGTATGCGAGATGCCGAGAATTTTGGCGCCTCTCGCTTTCATTTCCATAGCTCCGGCGAGATTTGCGCCGTACGTTTCATCATTCGGTAAAAACGCAATGCACGGCGTGCCTTTTTCAACAAGTGCAAGCGGTCCATGTTTCAGCTCTCCTGCGGCCATACCCTCGGCGTGGATGTAGGCGATTTCCTTGATTTTAAGTGCAGTTTCCAAACTCGCAGGGTATGAAAGGCCGCGGCCAATCACAAACAAATGGCGGGTATTTTTCAGTTGGCGGGCCAATTTTTTAAACTGGACAATGCTTTTTTGCACAAGTAATTGATTGGTCGATTCAATTGCCCGCTTGACTACATCCTGTCCGGCTTTAGTTTTTCCCGCCAAAGCGTACGCGAGTAAAGTCAGGTGGGCAAGCATTGCGGTAACGGCTTTGGTTGAAGCCACCGCCTTTTCCGGACCGGCTGCTATTAAAATTTTATGGTCAGCCACCCGATACAAAGTCGAGCCAAAGACGTTGACGAGGGCCACAATCCGGGCCTGTTTGAGTTTGGCTTTTTTCACTGATTCGAGAATATCCATGGTTTCACCGGATTGCGAAACCGGAATTATAACACTTCGGGAATTTAAAAAATCCAACTGGTACCCAAACTCGCTGCCTATTGCCCAGTTGATATGTTTCCCGGCAATTTTTGAAAACAAATAGGCTCCGGCAATTGCAACATACGAAGCACTACCACATCCCAACAGATACGAGTGAGCCGCATCCTTTATGGTGTCCGCATTTTTCTGAATCGTTGCGACTGATTGACTGGCAATACTTTCAAGTACGCGCGGCTGCTCATGTATTTCCTTGAGCATAAAATGGGGGAAACTTCCGAGCTGAGTTTGGTCAACAATCCAGTTGAGGCGAACTTTTTTAACTACAATTTCGTTTCCGGTTTTGACATTATTTATCGTAATTGTATTTTTAGTGAGCAGTGCCATTTCGTCATCTTCGAGAAAATGGACAGTTCGGGTAAAGGGAAGTAGGGCAGTTGCATCACTTGCGACTAAATTTTCCCCATCGCCAAAACCAACCGCAAGCGGTGAACCATTTCTGACTGCAATAATTTTCTGGTCTTTTAAGCTGGTGACGATGAGCGCGTTTAAGCCAGTACAGTCGTTAAACGCAGTGCGCACGGCATCAGAAAATGATCTGGTTTTGACATATTCTTCTATTAAATGTGTTGCCACTTCAGAATCGGTTTCACTTAAAAACAGGTGGCCTTTAATGATTAACTTGTTTTTAATTTCCTGATAATTTTCAATTATGCCGTTGTGTACGACGGCAATTGTGTGAGAACAATCCAGGTGCGGATGGGCATTACGTTCAGTCACGCCGCCGTGGGTAGCCCAGCGGGTGTGGCCGAAAGCAAGATTTCCTTCAGGTAAATCGTTGACCGAGGCGTTACCAATCTTACCAACCTGTTTTTTAACTGCAATTGCTGAATTGCTAAATTGTTCACCCTGAGCAGAGTCGAAGGGTTTCATTATTATAGGTATTGTTGCGACACCCCATGAATCGTAACCCCGGTACTCGAGGGATTTGAGACCTTCTAAAACGATTTGAGCAGCAGTTGTTTTTTTGCCAATATAGCCGAATATTCCACACATATTGACTCCTTTTAGAGAGAAATCCCAAATCACAAATCCCAATGTAAACAAAATCAAATTAATAAATCCCGAAAAGCATTTTATTTCTGGAATTTTGAAGTTGTTTGAAATTTAGTGCTTGGTATTTAGGTTGTTTTTGAAGGTAGAGCGGACTTCAAAAGATAAGACTTTGTATTGGTTGTTACCAACCAGGTTTAATCTTTCTTTATCGATGTGAAGTACACCGAGGGGTTTCCGCAGATGCTTCCGCCTTGGGCGGAGTCCGATTGTCGCCTCGTCGGCGACCCCCTTCCTCGTATTCCTTCGACTTCGCTCAGGACAAGCCCGCTTTTAATAGTTTGTTCCAAACGTTATCAAAGGAGCCACACGCTATAGTTATTCTTCTCGCTTTTTGATCTCCTTTCGCAGAGAGTATAACATATACGGACATTAGTCTTGTATTAGTCTTTAAGATTATATACAAGATAAGGTGTTATGTGTTATGCAAATTGATAATTTGAGCAATATTAAAGTTTTAGTTTGGGATTTTGATAGTACTTTGTACCCGCCACAGCCCAAATTGTTTACCGCAGTTCGGGAAGCCGAGTATCAAGTCATTATGGATCACACCGGCTGGCCACGGGAGAGAACAATGGCAGAATTTAAAAAACTCCACAAAATCGTCACACCAAGCGGGACTCAGGTGACGGCAAATTTAGCCAAAATTCCAGTAGTTGCTGCTGCGCGGGAAACCGAAACCTATTTTGACCGGAGGAAATTTCTCAGTAAAGATTTGCAATTAATTAGTTTATTTCAAAAACTTATTCGCTACCAGCACCTGTTAGTGCCTAATGGAACCAAAGAAAAAATTGGCGAAACCCTCGAAGTCCTTGGGGTGTCGATGGCAACCTTTCAAGCCGTCATTACGCCGGAAACAACTGGAGTTACGAAACCAAATATAAAACCGTTTGAGTTAGTACTTGCCTCCACCCAATTGCCTGCGGCGCAACATCTGATGATTGGAGACCGGGTTGAAGTGGATTTGATTCCTGCTAAAAAATTGGGTATGCGAACCTGTTGGGTGACATGGAAAAATATACCGCAGACTCCAGAATCCGAAATGGTTGATGTATGTATTTCCACCATCTATGAACTGGCCAAATTATTTGATGCAGCATGACATGACGAAATTTACTGAGACGCTGTGCGCGCTGCATACGCAATCCGGTTTAGAATTTCCGTTTAACGGTGGTTCTGCGTATGACCATATTTCCGAGTTGCCAGAGCTTATAAAAAAACAGTGGGCAGTGAGAGCGGGAATTCTTGAATCAGTGCAGCGGGAATTCGCAGACGCGCCTGATGTAATTTCGGCGGTGAAGATGTTTAACGAGCTGGCGCCGTTTATTGACCGGCTATTTATAGTTCACCTGCTAAAAAACTCGGTCAGTGATGTCATTACGCATGCGTGGACTCACTATGATTCCAAGGCTGCGACTGGACTGGAAAGACAGATTTCATCTCTCTTTAAAAATGATCAGTACCGGGATTTTTTCCATAGGAATCGGGAGACCGCTGCCAGTTTCAAACTTGTGCAACTCCTGATCAGAGAAGACGATCCGTTTCAGCTCGATTTATTGACTCGGGAATTGGAACGATTGGCAATTCAAGCGTACCAGAATGGGAAAATGATCTTTTTGTTTTGCCTGTCTGATTACTATACGAATCCCAATGGTTTTGCCCGCCCGGTACCTACACATCCAATCAATCGAATTGCACCGGTTCATTTTGAGCCGGATATGCGACTTTTGTATCCATCGTCTGATCAGCAAATTAAACCTGTACTTAATGCTGGATGGCTGCGCTTGCGATACCTACATCCGCGTCAGTCGGTACCCGATAGTGTTGTGCCAACAATTATCGGTTCTGGTTTAGGCTGGGCCGGAGCGCAAATTATTTCCTATACCACGGCCGAGACGCTTAACAGCAAAGGTTTTGTACTCAGCACAAACCTTTTTAAACACGAGAAAACTAAACAGGCACTTTTACATTTATTGAGACAGGAGGAACCAAAATCACTACCCTATGTGACAACGGTTGCACACGCGCTCCATGAACTCGGACACGAGTTTTACGAGCTTAATATAAAATTATTTTTGGAGGTAGCGGCAGATATCGCTGCTTGCATAGTAGGTACTGAGATGGTAACTCATAATGAGTTACCTATTTCGATGGAGGATTGGGTCATTGGTTTACTGGTTGAAAACATTGCGTTGGCACAACTGCCTGCAACCGGAAAGGATAATGAAGATGGATACCTGTTCTCGGGACGACTGATGTTGAATCAATTGTTTGCACATAAGATTATAAAGTTTGCTGAAAGTCGGCTCTCCATTGATGATTCGCCGCTACAGATCAATGAATTCCTCTTAGAGCTAAAATATTTCCATGAAGGGCTGTTTCGAAAAGATCCGGCCGCTTTTCTGAGGTTAAGAACTGTAATACCGGACGCGCAAACTGTCAGCTTGTTACAACTAATAGTAAAACAACCAATGGGTTCGGAGTAAATCTGACATCAGTAACAGAAACTTGTTGTTTCCGATCAGAATTTTTGCTAATCTCAAACAGATGAAAAAAGGGCTGTTTATTACATTTGAAGGCGGTGAAGGCGCGGGTAAATCAATTCAAGTTGAAATACTAGCGAGTCATCTGCATGAACAAGGGTATGATGTGACGGTCACCCGCGAACCGGGGGGCACGCGAATCGGCGAGCAAATCAGGACGATTACCCATGACCCGGAAAACGTGGATCTGACTCCGGTTACCGAAGCGTATCTCATGGCGGCAGCGCGGGCACAACACGTGGAACAGATTATTTTTCCGTCTTTGGAAAACGGCAAGATTGTGGTTTGCGACCGGTACGTCTATTCAAGTATTGCGTACCAGGGATACGGCCGGCAGTTGGGCGGAGAAAAAATTCAAAAGCTTAACGATCTGGCAATTAACGGGGCAATTCCTGATCTGGTGTTTTTCCTTGATGTTCCGGTTGAGACCGGCCAAAAGCGACGACGAACTGCTATAAAAGTAAAAGATCGGCTCGATTTGCAACAAAAGGAATTCTATGCCCGGGTGCATGAAGGGTACCGGCAACTAGCGAAAAAATATGCGGACTTGTTTGTGGTGGTCGACGGCACGCAGTCAATTGAGTCTGTAGCCTTAAAAGTCTGGGATGTGGTGAAATCAAGGCTTGACAAGGCAGCCAAGCCGGATGTACAAGGAGAATACTAAGACGATTATCTATGATCTAATTACGCTTCTTTACCGCTTAAACTTCTTATATCCATACTTATTAATCCACGTATTAGATAGATTCCCGTTTACACGGGAATGACAGGAGGAAAATATGAAAAATTTACAACAGACAGATCCCGCCATATTAGCCTGTATCAAAAACGAAGCCAGACGGCAGCAGGAAGTACTTGAAATGATTCCCTCGGAAAACTACGCTTCAACGGCAGTTCGTGAAGCGCTGGGGTCAGCCCTTATGAACAAATACTCTGAAGGCTATGCAGGGAGACGGTATTATCAGGGAAACAAAGTGGCTGATCAGGTTGAAGAGATCGCAATTGCCCGGACCAAAAAACTCTTTGGCGTGCCACACGTCAATGTCCAGCCCTACTCAGGTTCTCCGGCAAACGCGGCAGTCTATTTTGCCCTGCTTAACCCCGGAGACAAAATTATGGGGCTTAAACTTTCCGCAGGTGGGCATCTGACCCACGGACATCCGAAGGTCACCTTTTCCGGAAGATTTTATAATTCAGTCCAGTATGACGTAGGTGCAGACGGTTGGATCAATATGGAAGAAGTGGCGAAACTGGTGACCCGGGAAAAGCCGAAGCTGATTGTGGTTGGTACTACAGCCTACCCGAGAATTCTGGACTGGAAAAAATGGCGCACAATTGCCGATTCTGTTGGCGCACTGGTTCTTGCAGATGTATCGCACGTTGCCGGGCTCATTGCTGGTGGCGCGTATCCGACTCCAGTGCCATATGTTGACGTCGTGATGTTAACGACCCATAAAACGTTACGGGGTCCGCGGGGAGCAATCATTTTGGTTACCGAACGGGGACTAAAAAAAGATCCGGACATGGGTAAAAAAATCGACCGGGCCGTGTTTCCCGGACTGCAGGGTGGACCGCATGACAATACCACCGCGGCAATTGCGGTATGTCTAAAAGAAGCTGATACTGCCGGATTTAAAAAATATGCGCGGCAGATCATTACCAATGCGCAAACACTTGGTGAGACGTTACAAGAAGCAGGCTTGACGTTAACCACCGGCGGAACTGACAGCCATTTATTAGTCGTCGATTTGCGGCCGCAAGAAGTCATCGGCAATGTGGTAGCTGAAGCTCTGGAAGTTGCGCATATTGTGACTAACTACAACACGGTGCCGCACGACACGAATCCACCGATGTTTCCGTCCGGCGTCCGGCTCGGTACGCCGATTCTCACGACCCGCGGCATGAAAGAGAAGGAAATGAAACAGGTGGGTGCTTGGATTGCCGAGGTGGTGAAAGAGGTTAAGCATTACCTGTTACCTGCAGACAAAGCCGAGCGCACACGATTCATGACCAAAGTGAAAGGCGAACTGGCGCGCAACCAAAAGCTTATTAAAATCGGGAAAGCGGTTATAGTACTATGTAAAAAATTTCCCGTGCTGGAGATTTACTAAAGAAGAGGTGTCGATTCATACCACCCGGCGGGTGTCCTGAAGCACTTTGTGTGTGATATAATGCCATTCATGCAAATGGAAAGGCGTTCTGGTAGAGCAAATTCGGTTGAAGTCATGGGACTAGTTTTACCGTTGAAGCTATCAGATGGTACTGAGTTCAGAAGTTTTATCATCAGCTTACCTCCGGGTTCGATCACCATAAATCAACTGACTCGAAATATTATGCTTTTACTTGAAGGTACATCCGACAATCCACACAAAAGCGCGCTGGAACTATTTGAAAAATTTATTGAAAGCCCAAACTTGGCAAAAATTAGCAGTTTCGAGCAACCGGCTTACTCTACAATCTGGGATAAAAATTCAGGAGAACAGATATACTTTCCGGCTCAAAACGTAGATACAATTCTCAATTCTGACTACACGCAGCCGACGCCAGAAGAGCGCATACTCTGGCCAAAAGCGTCGTTTCTAACGGAAGCTGAATGGAAACTTGTACAGGGTGCATTTAGTGGTGATCAGTTACAAGAGGACTTGGGTAGAAATATAGCTAGTGACTGGCCCACAGAAATTGTAGTTGATTATCCACTTGATGAAGTTAAAGAGCGATTGCAGTTGCCAGATGGTACTTTGTGGCTTGATGATCTTGAACGGAAACTATTAGAAGTTATGAATCGAAATACTGTAAATTTTGGATTGCTTCCGAGTCATCATGACGGGAGCCTCAATTATTACCGGCGCGGTTTGTTTTGGCAGCTCCCGCAAGGAATGGTAATTTCCGTCAAGCAACAAATGAATATTTTTGAAAGCAAAAAATTTATAAGCCCTGATGGAGTTGAATATCTAAAACGATTTGTAGCAGATCCTGATTTTGACGCCAGTCGTTATAAAGGAATTGGTGATGTCCGAATCGGCTATTTGTCTAAGGCCCTTAAAGAGCTTTTGCCTGTAGAGGACTCCCTAGACGGTACTACTTGAATGTGTTACTGAGGCCGTGCTATAATTCTCTTACTTTTCACACCTGAATCAGTCTTCCTCCCGAAATGGGTATCAGGTGGTAGGTCAAGGAAGATACGCTCATAAGCACCGGCGTATCGGTGCTATTTTTATTTATGCAGGAAATTACCTTAAAAGAACTACTTGAAGCCGGGTGTCATTTTGGCCACAAAGCCGAACGCTGGCATCCCAAAGCGGCTGAGTTTATTTACCAGGAACGGGACGGAATTCACGTCATCGACCTGGCTAAAACCAAGGCTGGACTCGAGCAGGCGGCGGCGATTTTGAAGAAAATGGGCGAGGAAGGTCAAATCCCGCTGTTTGTGGGAACCAAACGCCAGGCAGCGCCGATTGTAAAAGCCGAAGCTGAACGCGTCGGAGCCCCTTACTTTTGCAAACGCTGGATTGGCGGCTTTCTCACCAACTGGTCGGAAGTGCATAAAAATTTGGAAAAAATCCGCCGGCTCACCGAGGAACAAGAAACCGGCGCCTGGAATAAATTCCCAAAGCATGAGCGCGTGAAACTGAGCCGCTACCTAGGTCGGTTGAATATGTTTTATGGTGGAGTATCCCATTTAACCCAAGCGCCTGATGCGGTAGTGGTCGTGGATATCAGACGCGAAGACGTGGCGGTTGCCGAAGGACGGAAAATGGGTAAGGTACTGATCGGCATTGTTGACACGAACAGTGATCCGAATGAAGTTGAATATTACATTCCATCCAACGACGATGCGGTGGGTGCATTGCAATTGCTAATTAAAGTTTTAGCTGACAGTTATGCTGAGGGAGTTGAGATCCGTGGCAAAGGCGAGGCTGCGAAAAAAGAAGCAGAGGCCAAAAGTCTTCAAGTACCCAAAGAGACAAGTAAGCCAGAAAAAGAAGCGGGAACGGAGAAAAAACAAACAAATAAAGAAAAAGCGACGGAATCAGTTCCCAAAAAAGTGATCCGCCAGCCGGCGGATCATCCCGAGGCGTCTCCCGCAGAGGGACTCCAAATGAAATCAGAACAACTAGAGAAAAAAGTGAAAGCTAAAAAACAATCAAAAGCAAAAAAATTATGATCGACGTGACCAAAGTAAAATCATTACGGGAAAAAACCGGAGCCGGTGTCAATGAGTGTTGTAAAGCACTCGATGAAAGTAAGGGCAATTTAGTAAAAGCTGAAAGCTGGCTCAAGGCGCGCGGGATTGAAAAAGCTGCCAAAAAAGAAGGCCGTGAAACCAGGCAGGGAATTGTTGAATCATATATTCACCATCAAGGTAAAATTGGCGTGCTGGTTGAACTTAACTGTGAAACTGATTTTGTTGCTCGCACCGATGACTTTCGGAAACTCGCTCATGAACTCGCGATGCAGATTTCAGCTATGGATCCCAAAAACGTGGACGAACTGCTGAAGCAGGAATACATCCGCGATCCGCAAATGACAGTTAGCGACCTGGTGAAGCAAACGATTGCCAAAATTGGTGAAAATATTCAGGTAACCCGATTTTCGAGAATCGCACTGGGAGAGTAAACGCTGTTCCTCTTGTGTTATACTTCAATTATTCTGCAGTAATTTTCAATTTGAATTTTTTATGCCTGATCAATCTACTGCAACGGTTTTATCAAAAATGCAAAAAAGCCTGGAGGTAACCAGGGCAGATCTGGCTACCATCCGAACCGGCAGGGCAACTCCGGCATTGGTTGAAAACATCGTCATTGCTGCATATGGCGGTAACGCGCAGATGAAAATTCGCGAGATGGCGACCATCTCCAGTTCTGACTCAATGACGCTTACTGTCCAACCATTTGATCCGGCAACCAAAGATGATATTGTCAAAGGAATTTTGGAAGCGAATACCGGCTTAAATCCAGTAGTGGATGGCGAGCAGATTCGGATCAGCATTCCACCTTTATCTGAAGAACGAAGACAGGAATATTTAAAACTTGCCAAAGCCAAACTGGAAGCGGGTAAAGTAATGATCCGGCAGGTGCGGCATGAAGAGATGGGTCGGCTTAAGCGCTCGCTTGAAGCAAAAGAAATTACCGAAGATGATCGGACGCGCCAGGAGAAACATTTACAGGAACTGACCGATGAGATGATTACCGAAGTTGACCGGCTGGGAGAACTGAAGGAAAAAGAACTGATGCAGATTTGAAACGTTTCTAGTTAGATGGTACGGATGAACCAGTATGAATAACAATGTCTCTGTTTCGTGCGTCAATGTTTGGTGCGTCATTCGGTGTATCTGCGCCACTTCCGATAATATCTAAATGGGATAATTGCGAATGGGCGTCTCCTGTCATAATTGGAGTAGACTCATCATTATTAGTTATGGTTTGAGAATTGAGAGATTCAAGCAGTTTATCAGCTCCAACTATCAAGCCAAATGAAGTTAAGGCAATCCAAATTACACGACTTGCCTTTGATATTCGTGGATTGATACTCTTTTGGATTTCCACCGAAGCACCATTTTCAATTTTCATAAAGACCATTATACAGCAGACGTCAACCTTCTATTCTTGTGTTCCATTCTGTATAATAGCAACATGTTTATCACCGCCATAGTTTTTATCGTTATCCTCTCGATTTTAGTCTTTGTCCACGAATTTGGTCACTTCATAACGGCAAAAAAGCTCGGAATGGGTGTTGAGGAATTTGGTTTTGGTTTGCCACCCCGGCTGTGGGGTAAGAAAGTGGGCGAAACCATATATTCGATCAACTGGTTACCGGTGGGTGGATTTGTGAAGCTCGCCGGCGAAGACCTGGAACCGGGACAGGAAAAAGAAATTGACCCGAAACAACGTAAGCGTTTTTTCTGGGCACGTAGTAAAAAAGAACGGGCTGCGGTACTTTTGGCTGGCGTGAGCATGAACTTTGTGCTCGCGGTCGTTATTATCTCATTTATCTTTACGCATGGTGTATATTTGCCAACAGACCAGGTGCATGTTGAAACAGTTTCCGCCAACTCACCGGCGGCGCTCGCCGGACTTCAGGAACGGGATTTAATTATCAGTCTGGCCGGAAAAACGGTGACCACTACTGAAGAGTTTATCGCAATTACTCAAGAAAATCTGGAACAACCAGTTGAACTTAAAGTGGTTCGCAACGGTGAGCCGATTACGGTCAGTGTTACTCCCCGCAAAAATCCGCCTGAGGGAGAAGGCGCAATGGGGGTGGCTATTTCAGATATTGAACTGCGTAAATATCCCTGGTATTTAGCTCCGTTTTATGGGCTGAAAGAATCGCTTTATATTTCTTATTTAACTTTGGTTTCCCTGGGACAAACGCTCGTAAAGTTGGTAACGTTTCAAACCAGTAAAATTGACGTAGCCGGACCAATCGGAATTGCTGAGGCTACCGGTCAGGCAGTCAAGTATGGATATATTGCAGTTTTACAATTGACGAGTTTACTTTCATTAAATCTTGCGATTTTAAATGCCTTACCAATTCCGGCGCTTGACGGCGGCCGGCTGTTATTTGTCGTTTTTGAAAAATTCTTAGGCCGTAAAGTGAAGCCTAAAGTTGAAGCCGCAGCGCACCAGATTGGGTTAATGTTTTTACTGGGACTCATAGCGCTCGTAACCATTAACGATATCATCCGGATTTTGCGCAGGGGTTAACACAAATTTGCGTTTCCCGCCAGTAGCCCATATAATTAAATACCAGTAGTATGAGAGATTGTAAGTAACCGCCCGAATAGTGTGAGGGCGGTTTTTCTTAAGCTACTTTATAAAATTTTACAAAGGAGCATCTATGATCTCGTATGATGAATTCCGGAATGTCGATATCCGGGTGGCAAAAATTATTGCGGTGGATGAATTTCCTGAGGCAACTAAGCCGGCGTTTAAGCTGACGCTCGATTTTGGGGCCGAACTCGGGATGAAAAAGTCGAGCGCCCAACTGACCAACCACTATAATCGGGATGAATTATTAGGTAAACTGGTGTTGGCAGTGGTTAATTTGCCTGCGCGGCAAATCGGTCCGTTTGTGTCCGAAGTATTGACTTTGGGTGTGCCTGACGAAAACGGCGAGTGCATTTTGGTAGTTCCTGATAAGTTTGCCGCAGAAATCGGCGGCAGATTGTACTAAATAGAAATTTAATAAGAGTCTGGCTGTCATTGCGATCCGCCAACTGGCGGAGAAGCAATCCCGTGCGAGATTGCCGCGGCTACTGACGTAGCCTCGCAATGACGAAGAGCATGTACGTTAGAGAATTATTTCCTATGCAACAATTTGAAAAAAAAGAATTAAAAAAGAAAAGCGAAAATATTTCGGATTGGTATACGGATGTTGTCCTTAAAGCAGAGTTAGCTGACTATGCGCCGGTTAAGGGCACCATGGTGATACGTCCCTACGGCTATGCGATCTGGGAACGGGTGCAGGAAATTCTCAACCGGATGATGAGAACCAAAGGTGTGCAAAACGCCTACTTCCCCTTATTTATTCCCAGTTCGTTATTAGAAAAAGAAAAACAACACGTTAAGGGTTTTTCACCTGAACTGGCTATTGTCACGATAGCTGGTGGTGAAAAACTAGTTGATCCGCTCGTGGTGCGGCCAACTTCGGAAACGATAATGTATGCCATGTATGCGAAGTGGATTCACAGCTGGCGTGACTTACCACTACTTATAAACCAATGGAATAATGCAGTTCGTTGGGAAAAACGTTCGTATCTATTTTTACGAACTACTGAATTTTTATGGCAAGAAGGACATACAGCGCATGAAACCGAAGGTGAAGCGATCGATATGGTGCTTGCCGCATTGGAGTGGTATCAAAATACATACCAGGAATTTTTTGCAGTTCCAGTAATTTCAGGTCGCAAAAGTACATCTGAAAAATTTGCAGGCGGAAAAGAAACATATGCTATTGAGGCTCTTATGCCAGATGGTAAAGCGTTACAAGCTGCAACTTCACATAATTTAGGTCAAAATTTTTCAAAGCCGTTTGTAGTGTCATTTCAGAATCGTGAAGGGAAGATTGAGTATGTTTGGCAAACATCATGGGGATTTTCTACTCGCGCGTTAGGCGGTTTATTTCTTGTGCATGGAGACGATCACGGCCTTATTTTGCCCCCCAAAATGGCGCCGTTTCAAGTCGTGATTATTCCGATTTTCAAAAAAGGCCTGGAGCAAAGCGACCTCATTACCTACGGCCAATTATTAGCTGAGGATTTGGAAGCAAAGGGTATTCGTGTCATGTTTGACAAGGGAGATAACCAGAGTGCCGGACGCAAATTCAATGCCTGGGAAGTCAAAGGTGTACCACTCAGAATTGAAATCGGCGAGCGCGAAATGCACGACAAAACTGTAACTCTCGTTAAGCGAATTGATGGAGAAAAATTTACCATTGCCAGAGCACAGCTGGGCCAGGAAATTTTGCAACTGCTCGACTCAATCCAACAGGAATTATTTCAAAAAGCATTAGAATTTCTCAAAAGCAACATCCGCGAGGCAAATTCTTACGATGAATTCAAAGCAATAATGCAGAGTAAACGCGGGTTTATCAAGGCCTTCTGGTGTGAATCTGCCGAGTGCGAGGCAAAGATTAAAACTGAAACCAAAGCCACCACCCGCTGTTTGCCGTTAGACGCAGCTGAAGAAAAAGGTGAATGTATTTACTGCAAAAAAGAGGCGCATCACCGCTGGTTCTTCGCCCAGGCATATTAAAGATTCTTAGATTGTAAAGATTGCAAACTTGAACTTAAAGTTGCTGAATTTTACTTTTAAGAATTTTTCTCATATATTAATATATGAGAAAAATATGCCCCACGTTTCTAAAAAACCACTGGAAAAGGACGTTTACCATCAGATAAGTGAAAACCTCAATTGGTTATTGACGGATATAAGGTCAAAAGAATTAATGAAACTTTTCCTCTATGATTTTTTTACAAAAACTGAAAGGCTTATGCTGGCTAAACGATTAGCGCTGGTTTTATTAATTCACCAGAATTATGATGTTGAAATTATCACTAAGGTTCTGCACGTGAGTACCGCAACTGTGTATCGAATGCGCGAGTGGGTTGATCGAGGTGGGAGAGGCTTAAAAACGGCTTTAAATAAGTTAGTTCACAGAGAACAAATGCAAGGTTTTCTAAGAAAAATAGAAAAGTTGACTGCGGATATTTTTGAGCGAAAAACTATAAGAAAAGCAATTTTTCGTAAACAATAATTTTCATATATTAATATATGAAAAAGTACATGAGTTAAACTGTCATTTAATGAAGATGCTTTTGACCTTATTTGCATAATTTACTCGTACTTTTTGGGACGTTTGTATATGATTAATTGCAAAAACAATCTCCTCACAGTATACTCGAAAGCGTAATGTTTACCATCGTCACCCATAAAACTCCGGATCTCGATGCCATTTGCGCGGCGTGGCTCATCAAGCGATTTCTGCCCAACTGGCAGGAGGCGGAGCTGGCCTATGTTGCGGCGGGAAAAACGCTTCGTAACGAACTGGTTGACAGTAATGCGCATGTCTGGCACGTTGATACCGGATCTGGTAAGTTAGACCACCACCAAAGTGATGCCGATACCTGTGCCGCGAAAAAAGTATACGAATATTTGCAAACCGAAATTTCTCACGGTCAAATCTGGGAAGATGAAGCGCTGGCGCGCATCGTCGAAGTCGTCAATTTTTTTGATCACTTTAAAGAGGTGACCTTGCCCAACCCTAATGCCGACATTCACGTATTTCAGGCAGTTGCCATTATTGACGGGTTTAAAGTCCTGTATCCGGAAAACGACCAGCAAATTGTGGATTACGGGTTTGCAATTTTAGATGCAATTTATAAAGTCATGCAGGAGAAAGTCTGGGCTGAGAAAATTATCGAAACTGATGGAATTCAGTTTGCCTCTGGGTGGGGTAAGGGAATTGCGTTTGAAACTTTAAATGATTCGGTATTGAAAGTTTCGCAGAAAATGGGGTATCAGGTGGTAGTACGTAAGGATCCGCATAAAAAATATATCCGTATCAAAGGCATGCCGGAAACTGTGATTGATTTTACCGGTGCATATGAAACGCTTAAAAAGCTCGATCCGGAAGCGACCTGGTATTTACATCCGAGCAAAAAGATTTTGTTAAACGGCACGACTAAGAACCCGGACATGCGGCCGACGAAGTTAACTCTGAATGAGATTATTGAAGTTTTAAAAAAATAGCCGGAAAGGAGTAAAAATCATGGATACGGAAATTATCAGAATCGAAAACCCGGATGCCAAAAATCTCATTTTTGGCCAGTCGCATTTTATTAAAACCGTTGATGACTTACATGAAGCACTGGTTGCCGTAGTGCCGGGAATTCAGTTTGGCTTGGCCTTTTGTGAGGCTTCAGGTCCGCGCTTGATTCGAACATCCGGTAACAGCAAGCCGATGATTGATTTAGCCATACTTAACGCACAAAACGTTGGTTGTGGCCACACTTTTTTCATCTTCCTCGATAACGCATATCCGATTAATGTCTTAAACCAGATTAAACAGGTGCCGGAAGTGTTACGGATATTTGTCGCCACGGCAAATCCATTACAAATAATTGTCGCCGAAACCGAACAGGGTCGCGGGGTTTTAGGCGTGGTTGACGGCGGAGCGCCGCTGGGAGTAGAAACTGCGGAAGACGTGCCAAAGCGGCGAGAATTACTCAGGAAGTTGGGTTATAAACTCTAAACTATGATCTGTGTTTTTTGCCAGATTATTGCCCGCAAAGCACCAGCTCTGGTAGTTTACGAGGATCATCTGACGATTGCCTTTCTTGATAAATATCCCCAATCCCGGGGACATTTACAACTCGTGCCAAAGATTCACGTCCGCTGGATTTATGATTTGCCGGAAGCGGAAATTGGCCGTTTTTTCACTACCGCAGCCAAGATTACTCGTGGTATAATACCGGTATTAGGAGCCAATCACGTATCGTGGGGAACCTTTGGTCAGGAAATTCCCCATGCGCATTTGTGGATTGTACCGCAATACGCGCGGGAAATAAGAGTAGCCGAGGGTGTGACAAGACTCAGGCAACCGCAGTCAGAAACAGCTGAAATTTTAAAGCGCGTACTAAATTAAAAATTGCAATTTTACATTTTGTCGTCCAAAGGACGATCAGCCTTTGGCTGAATTTTTGAATTTTTCATTATAAGTTTGGGGGGAGGTGTCTTTTTGTACCATGATAGTGGTCAAAGCCCAACCGGGCGATTCATCCGATGCAGTCATTCGCAAATTTTTAAAAAAGGTCATTTCTGAGGGTCTTTTACAGGAGCTGAAGAAACGGGAGTTTTATCAGAAACCTTCGGAAAAACGTAAAGAAAAAGCTAAAAGCTTACAACTCAAGCGCCGGAAACAAATCCGGTAATCGTTTTTGTCTGACGCATAGCAAACCTTTATTAAAAGGAAATTTTTTAGTGGAAATGTATGTTATTTGAACAACTTAAGACAGATCTCGTTACCGCCATGAAGTCAGGCGAGCGGCTGCGCGTGGACACGCTGCGGTATCTGATTGCAGCAATTAAGAAATATGAGATTGATACCTACCCGCCGGCAACCGGTGGCACGTTAACGGAGGCGGACGTCGTAAAAACCGTTCAAAAACAGGTAAAAACGCACCGGGAGTCAATTGCGGCGTTTCAAAAAGGCAACCGGCAAGATCTGGTTCAGAAAGAACAACAGGAGCTCACCATTCTTGAAGAGTACCTGCCAAAGGAATTAACTGATGCGGAAATTAAAACCATAGTGACTGCTTTGAAAAATAAAGGAATTACGAATTTTGGGCAATTGATGGGAATCGTAATGAAGGAAGTTGGCGGTCGTGCTTCGGGCGATCGGGTAGCGGCAATTGTTAAATCGGAGTTATAACACATGATTACGGTACTTATCCACATTGAATCCCGCTTTCCGGCAGATCGCAGCAAAATCCGCGATTTTGTCCAGAACTATTTATCTCAGAAACTGACCGGAGAAGTTGAAGTGGGGGTAAGTATTGTCGGCGACCGGAAAATGAAACAGCTAAACTCGCAATACCGCGAGATAGACGAAACTACGGATGTGCTATCTTTTTCACTCGATGATCCAAAAGTCAGTTCAAAAAATGCGGTTCAATCCGGTTTTTCACCGGACAAGTCTGCCCCGGATCAGGTGTTACGGAGAACAAGCTAGTTGACGAACAGGTGGAATTTTTGATTGCACACGGGCTTAATCACCTGATGGGAATCCACCATGAGTGAAATTATCCAATCATCAAATATCCAATTATCCAATAAGTACCAATACAATTTGATAATTTGAGAATTTGAAATTGGATTATTTGATAATTTAATATGGTTTTTTACCGTAAATACCGGCCAAAAGTACTTTCAGAACTCGACAATCGGGAAGTTGCCGAACTGCTGACCCGGTATTTACACAAAGCCGCAATTCCGCACGCATTTTTATTTGTAGGACCCAAAGGTACCGGGAAAACGTCCTTAGCCCGGATTCTGGCTAAATCAATCAATTGTCCAAATACTAAAAACCAGAAGGCCTGTGGAATGTGCGAGACCTGTGAAAGTATTGCTGCGGGTAACAACCTGGATGTACTTGAGATTGATGCGGCCTCAAATCGTGGCATTGAGGAGATTAGACAACTGCGTGAGACCATTAAACTTTCACCGATTCAACTTAAATTTAAAGTCTACATTATTGACGAAGTGCACATGCTGACTAGTGAAGCCTTTAACGCACTTTTAAAAACTATAGAAGAACCTCCCGCTCATGCCGTGTTTGTTTTGGCAACCACCGAGGCGCACAAAGTGCCGGAAACTGTTTTTTCGCGCTGCGTGTTTATTCCGTTTGAACGTGCAACGGTGGCCCAACTCAAAGAATCACTCTTGCGGATCGTTAAGGGTGAAAAATTACAAATTGACGACGCGGCACTTACCCTGATTGCCGAAGCAGCAGATGGTGCCTTCCGGGATGGAGCGAAACTCCTTGAACAAGTAGCAACCAGTGCGGATGCAATTACGGTCAATACCGTGCAGTCAAGTTTAGGTTTAACTAGTGGTAAGGAACTGGAAAAGTTCGTGATCCTTTTGCAGGAAAAAAAGACGGCTCAACTGCTCCAACAAATCCACGAGTTAGTCAGTAGCGGAAAAAATCTGACCCAATTTATGATCACGATTGTGAAACGGCTGGAGACGCTGCTGGTTGAAAGTTTTTCGACAAAAAGTTCTTGGTCTAAGGTGGAGCTTATTGCGGCAATTCGCTCACTCACTCATGCATTTCCACTGGTGAAAAGTTCGCCAATTCCGGAACTGCCTTTTGAGCTTGCCCTGGTTGAATACTGTGAAGCGGGAATAGTGCCGGTTACAACTTCGCGTGCAAAACCACACGTTCCCTCAGTCCAGGAAATGGGTGCAATTGCCACGATTTCGGCAGGGGATGCTGACAGTTCAGTGCAATCAATACTCGCACACTGGTCTGAGATTCTTGAAAAGCTCAAGCCGTTTAACCATTCCATAGTCGGGGTCTTGCGTTCCTGCCGGCCGGTAAAATTTGCAGATGGAATGCTGACGATTGAAGCGGGTTACAAGTTTCATGCCGAACGGATTACCGAGGCAAAAGTCCGTGACTTAGTTGCCAAAGTGATTGGGGAAGTGGTAGGATTGGATGTTAAAATTGAGACAGTATTAAAACAGCGAACAGTAAACAGTAAACAGTAAACAGAAAGTTCGAAGTATACAATTCATTTTTACTGATCACTAATTTCTGATTACTGATCGCTCTCGAGAGGAGTTGCATGCAAAATCCATTGAAGATGCTGGGGGATCTCAACAAAATGCGGGCTCAGGCAGCCCAGATCCAGAAAGAACTGGAAAAACTGGAGTTCACCACGTCGCAAGGCCGGATTACGGTAGTCATTACCGGGACGCAGCAAATAGTATCGATTAAAATCGATGGCCAGGATGTTCCGGAATTGACTGCCGCAGTGAATGACGCCATTCGTCAGTCGCAGCAAGCTGCAGCAGCAAAAATGCAAGACGTGTCAAAACAGTTGGGGATTGGGTAAAGTTTAGCCTGTTGTCATCCCGAACTTGTTTCGGGATCTCAAGCGTTTGTAGATGCTGATCCGCCGGCTGGCGGACAGCATGACAGAAGACTGCATAATTCCTATTGGATAGTTATAACGTGAATATTATTGTTACCGGTACACTGGGGTATGACACTATCACCGTGCACAACGGCCGGATTGCCGACCGGATCATGCCGGATAAGATCCATCAGATTTCACTGAGCTTTCTCGTCGATACTATTTCAGACCATTTTGGTGGTACTGCCGGAAACATTGCTTACACGCTGAAACTATTACACACTGATCCACTGATTGTATCAGTTGCCGGCCATGATTTTGACCGGTATGCAAAACACTTACAGAACGTTGGCATTTCCCGGGAAAAGATTACGATAATAAAAAATAAACGTACCGGTCATTACCACGTCATTAATGATCTGGATAACAATCAGATCGGCTCATTTGAAATCGGCGCTTCGAGTTTTGCTGACACACTTATTCTACCGCACCCAAAAAACAGGGAAGAAAACTTTGTGGTGATTGCGCCGACTGTGCCAGAAGCGATGAAAAAATACGTAGACAAATGTAGACAGGAAAAATGGCGCTATCTATTTGATCCGGCGTTCCAAACCGGATCTTTTTCAGGCGCAGAATTAAAAAAGTATATTGATGGAGCTGAAATTCTGGTCGGTAATGACTATGAAATTGCGTTGATTGAAGAAAAGACTAAGTGGTCGCACCAAGAGTTAATTCAAAGCACCGCAATTACGATCACGACTCTGGGTGGCAAGGGCGCGCGCATTGAAACTAAAAAAGAAGCTATTGAAATCCCTCCGGCTAAACCTAAAAAAGTAGTTGACCCGACCGGAGCCGGAGATTGTTTTCGCGCGGGATTTTTAGCCGGATATTTGCGTGGTTTTGATTTGCAAATCTGCGGCCAGATGGGGTCTGTTGCGGCAGTGTACACAGTTGAAAAAATGGGTACCCAGACCCACGAGTTTACAATTGACGAATTTAAAAAACGATATGAGGAAAATTTTGAAACACCTTTAACTTTATAACCTTACCAAAATCGGAAAACTTGCTGGAGTCAAGGGGAATTTCTAAGGATTGTAAGGAAACATTATTATTGAATGACAGGTCCCCGATGAATTTTGATCGTGCCGTCTGGACGCTCAATAGTAACGAGTTGACCTTCAGTAGCGATAATTTTGGTTTGTGGATCTTTTATCAGAGTTTGATAGAGTGACTCTTGGCACAGGATTAATTCTGGTTTGGGTTGAGCAGTAATCATCGTATCAATATAGCTTAGGAAATTTAAATTTCCTTTTAATGCATGCAGATGCGGTTTGACTTCAAATCTGCCCTGATTGTTGACTACTATAGTGTAGGAAACTTCATTGGTCACAGCATCCTCAATCACTATAGGAAAATATTGCGGCAAAGAATGAACTCCCTTTAGTTCTTCAAGTAACAGGGAGATGAGGTGGGATGCACGTTCCAAGCTTTGGTCTATAGGCTTAGATTCATCTGAGTGCAGTTGAAGAACAATTTTTTGATCATTAAGCAATTTGAGCGCATGTCGAATATCGCTCTTACTCAAGTTAGTTTTGTAAGGAAGTCTAACCATGTCCGGGTTTTGTTGCAGATAATCGATGAAGCCCATTATAGCTTGAGCCGGATCTTCGGCACGGAGTATTTGTACCACAGGAGAGTGGGCTCTCGGAGGTTCGTGGTTAACCTGCGAGATAATCATATTTCCAAGCCAATAGTTACCTTTAGGTACCCACACTACAATGGCACCAAAATCCAAATTTTTATATCCGGTAATTTCAGTTGCATAACTACTGGCCACCTTTTTATTGAATGGTACTTCTTCAATTACCTTTATCCTTTTTGCTCTTTTGATGGTTTTGGCATCAATTGCATGAGCTCTAGTTTGGCTTATTCCCTCTTTTTCCCTAAACGAATCGACCCTCAATGATAGCGCGTCTTCGTTTAAAAGAGAAAGAAGTGAATTTGTTTGAGATGTAGGCTTCTGTAAGTGCTCACCAAAAGTATTTAATCGAACTGAGGTATCATTATCCTTACCCCAACTTGAAGCCATAGTTATGGCCAGTATAATAAACGAAGTTTCATGAATTCTTTTTATGACTTCTGGATCTTGGGTTTCTGGATTTGAAGGTGAAGTCATATTGTCGTTCCAGGCGCGAACAGCGTCCTCTAAAGACCTACGTTCATTGGTTGCGTATTCTAAAATAACTGCCTCAAGTTCAGGTGTGATTGGTTCCATGTTTGCAGCAGCAGCAAGAGCCTGCAAATGTGCGAATATTGGTGAGTTGTCATTATAAGGTTCAACCTTCTGAGTAGGCGGATAACTCATGAGCGGCAGGTCTGGATTTGGGGGATCTCCATTAAAATTATCAGAAGTTTCATCCAAAGCAGTTCCGGAAAGAGAATCCCACGAGGAAATAATATCAAGCTCTCTTCTTAATTGGTTATTTGTTAAGCGATTTAAATCGTTTTCAGTAACTTCCAAGTTGAGATATGCTACCCTCGTGCTCAAAAAAAATGCAATAGACCCCCAAGTAATAGCCTTTGCTTCATCAATTGATTCACTTTTGCTCACATGACTTTCTTTTATACTTTGCCAACCATCATATAAAAATTTCCAATTTAAATGCCCTAATTCTGGCGATTCATCCAGTAACCATTCCGTGGCCCAGTACATTTTTTCTGCTCGAGGATTGGCAAAATCTTCTCGCTTAGGATTTGGTGTTCGCCTTCTTTCTTTTGGCATAAGGCCTATAATTATACCACGAGTTTGCCGGAAATAGTATCGAGTATTAGTTTATGGTATAAAACAGAATATACTTATATTTATTAATTATGAAAGGAAGTAGTATGCCGAGAAACCATGACGTTAAGGATCTTTCGTTGGCCAAACAGGGAAAACTCAAGATTGAGTGGGCGGGCAGGAATATGCCGGTACTTAAACTTCTGGAAAAACGGTTTGCAAAGGAAAAACCGTTAAAAGGCATAAGGCTCGGAGCATGTCTGCATGTGACGAGCGAAACGGCAAATTTGATGCTGACGCTGAAAGCCGGCGGGGCAGATTTGGCTTTGTGTGCGAGCAATCCACTTTCAACTCAGGATGATGTGACAGCCTCTTTGGTTAAAGATTTTACTGTCCCCACCTTTGCCATCAAAGGCGAAAATAAAAAAACCTATTATGAACATCTCAACGCGGTGCTGGATACGAATCCGGAAATTACCATGGATGATGGCGCTGATTTGGTTTCGTTACTGCACAAAGAACGACCGCAACAGTTATCTCAAGTGATTGGATCTTCTGAGGAAACCACGACCGGAGTGATTCGGCTTAAAGCCATGGAACAGGATAAAGCGTTAAAAATTCCCGTGTTTGCAGTCAATGACAGTGCAACCAAGCATTTTTTTGACAACCGGTATGGCACGGGACAGTCGACACTTGACGGAATTTTGCGCGCCACCAACGTGCTTCTAGCTGGAAAAACATTTGTGGTGTGTGGTTACGGATGGTGTGGGAGAGGTTTGGCGAGCCGCGCGCGGCATGGGAGCGCACGTCGTTGTAACCGAGGTTGATCCGGTTAAGGCACTTGAAGCGGTGATGGATGGATTTTGGGTTTTACGGATTGCTGATGCGGCTCGAGTCGGGGATATTTTTGTGACCGTCACCGGGGACAAAACGGTGATCAGTTTTGAGCACATGCAAAAAATGAAAGACGGCGCCCTGATTGCCAATTCCGGCCACTTTAACGTCGAGATTGCCGTTGCTGAACTAGAGAAACGGGCGAAAAGCAAACGCCAGGTCCGGCCGTACGTTGACGAATATACGCTTAAGGACGGAAGTAAACGTTTCATATTGGGAGAGGGAAGGCTGATTAATTTAGTGGCAGCTGAGGGACATCCGGCAGAAGTGATGGATATGAGTTTTGCAAATCAGGCGCTCGCTGCGGAATTTTTTGTCAAAAACAAAGGCAAGCTTAAAACTCAGGTTTACACCATTTCACCAGAAATGGATGCGGAAATTGCCCAGCTCAAACTCGCTGCCATGGGAGTGAAAATTGACACGCTGACTCCAGAGCAAAAGAAATACCTCACCAGCTGGCAGGAAGGAACATAAGCAGCAGCAAAGCTTAGATTTTGATACAATTGCTCCATGCAAAATCCACTCTTTATTCAGCTGATCGCCGACTATGGAGTCGGGGATCCGGCGTTTAATGAAGTAATTCAAAAATTAACATCGCTGAATCCTTTTGTTCAAGTGCGCGCAACGAGTGTGCCTGATTTTAGTACGTTGGCCACTGGATTTTGGACTGCGCAATATTCTTTGGTTAACCGTTTAGAAAACTTAATTGTTTATACTAACGTCGATCCGCGAACAGAAAAAAAAGAATCCCGTGATAAAAACGAGGGGTCAAAATTTGCATTGGCTAAATTAAAAAACGGCGCTTTAATTGCCGGAGTAAATCGAGGTTACTGTTTTTCGCTTGTGAAACCATATATTACCGCTTTTCATCTTGCAAACGTTGCTAACAAAGGATCGCAGTTTCGTTCGCGTGACTTTTATCCTGAGGCAGTTATCGGATTTGCGAATGGTGATCAAAAATTCATTGATGCACCGCTTGAAGTAGAAAGTATCCCAGAAGTTCCGATCAATCGAATTGCCTGGGTTGATGGATATGGGAATATAAAAACCTCAACCCGACAATCACAAGTTAATTTTAAACGGGGTCAACCGTTACAAATTGCATTAAATGGCATCAAACGCACTGCTTATTTTAACGATGGAACGTTTAATGTCCGTGAAGGTGAACTCGCATTTGCACCGGGATCTTCTGGAGCAGCGGATAAATTCATGGAGATCTTTTTACGCGGATTTTCAGCACATAAAGAATTCGGTAAACCGAAAGTAGAAGCAGAATTTACAGTTACGAAAGCGTAGTAATTAGTGTCATGCCGAACTTGTTTCGGCATCTCGAGACAGGATTGGACGTGTTTCAAAGTTATTTTATAGATCCTGAAACAAGTTCAGGATGACATGGATATGATTCTTTTTTCCGGTACTTCAAATGAATCATTGGCACAAAAAGTGGCTGTGCAATGCGGGATTCCTCTAGGTAAAGTGGAAATTACCCGCTTTATTGACAACGAGTGCCGGGTGTACGTACAGGAAGACGTTACTGACAAGGAAATTTTCGTGCTGCAGTCGCTGTCGCAAATTGCCGACCAGAATTTAGTCGAGCTTTGTTTACTCGGTCAGGCGCTCAAACAACTCAAAGCCAAGCAGGTCACCGCAATAATTCCCTGGATGGGGTATAGTAAACAAGATAAGGAGTTCCGCAAAGGTGAGGCAGTATCGGCTCAGTTGGTTGCCAAATTTATCGAAGCCGCGGGTTTTGATACGATCATTACGGTTGAGCTGCATTCAGAAAACGTCACGCCGTATTTTCATATTCCGGTTAAGGAATTAGCAACGCGCCAGCTGCTTTCACAAAAATTAAATAAACACGCACGGATGATTGTGGTGTCGCCTGACAAAGGTGGCAAATCACGAAGCGAACAGTTTGCCAAAGCCATCGGGTTACCAGTTGTCTATCTGGAAAAAACCCGGGACTTGCAAACCGGCGCAGTGAAGATTTTGAGTACCTCGGCTGACGTCAAAGATTTTGACGTCGTCATTTTTGACGATATCATTAATACCGGCTCTACTGCCATTAAATCCGCGCAATTTTTAAAGGCGCAGGGGGCGCTCAGTATTCATTTCCTGGCTACCCACGCTGTTTTGGCCGGAGACGCGAGTTACCAGCTCAGCAAAAGCTTGATAGACCAAATTACCGTGACTGATACAATTTTTATTCCACGGCAAAATATGTTTGCCAAACTAAATGTTATTTCCGTAGCCTCATTACTGGTAAAAAACTTACAAACCTAAAAATAGGTCTTGTTAAATTTTTTAACTCAAGTATACTCAAATAGCATGTTAACTAAAGATGATCTTAGCGCGATTCGAGTGATTGTTCAAAATGAAGTCCAAAAAGAAACTAAACCGATTAATAAACGGTTGAAGAAAATTGAAAAGGATCTTTCGGTAACAATCACGTTTTTTGACGACGAGCATTTACATCTGGTAAAACGCGTTGACCGGATTGAAAATCATGTAGGACTTTCACCATTGCCTCGCTAAGCATATTTTTCTGCTACAATACCTCACATGTCTACGCTTGCAAGACCGCTCGTACGCCTGATTGAAGCTTTTGAAAAGTTGCCGGGCATTGGGCCAAAGTCTGCCCAGCGCCTGACCTTTTATTTACTCCATGTACCCCAGGTGGAAATTGAAAAATTTGCCGAAGCGCTCATCAACCTTAAAAAAAATACTGTGGAATGCAGCACTTGCTTTAATGTCAGTGAAACCAATCCGTGCTCAATTTGCGAGGATACGAGTCGTGACCAGAGTGTCATTTGCGTTGTCGAGCAGCCGATTGATATTCTGTCGCTTGAGCGCACTGGAAAATATCGGGGTGTGTACCACGTGTTGCATGGCGCATTAAATCCACTGGCCAACGTGGGTCCTGACGAGATCAGAATTGCGCAGTTGTTGACCCGCCTGAAAAATACCGGGATCAAAGAAATCATTTTAGCTACCAACTTATCTATGGAGGGTGAGTCAACGGCCATGTATATTCAAAAGCAAATTTCAAACAGAAATACAGTGAAGATTTCCCGGATTGCGCATGGATTGCCGATGGGAGCAGATCTTGAGTACGCAGACGAGATGACGTTATCACAGGCTTTGGAGGGAAGAAGAGAGTACTAAGATCGATTGTCATCCCGACCGACCTGCCTCGCCGTCAAGGCGGGAGTGGAGGGATCTTTCACAACAGCTCATGTCCAAGCAATATTTTGTGTATATACTTCGAAGTAAATCAGGA
>Ga0209542_10004284_pt1 | contig 29465 bp, 29 predicted proteins | sample RifCSPhighO2_01_FD_184028 | JGI IMG/M metagenome (GOLD analysis project Ga0209542, IMG submission 184028) | Soil microbial communities from Rifle, Colorado - Rifle CSP2_plank highO2_0.1 (SPAdes) (version 2) | ecosystem: Environmental > Terrestrial > Deep subsurface > Rock core/Sediment ... | reverse complement strand
CCTTGCCTGCCCGACCGAAACTCGTGAGTGAAGGCGGGAACCGAAGCGGAAAGGACGATTTCAAGTTTTTCTTTGGCGGTTCTCGTTAAAATTCTACTGAATTTTAACTCCGGCGGCAAATTCTTTCAGCTCTAATATTTTTGTTCGAAATTTATTAAAATCTCTTGGCTGCTTCTCTTTTAAATATTGCCCCCAATGTGGCAATAACTTTTTCATTAAGGGAAATAAATTTTCGTGTCCGACAAATGGAGGATATTTACCATCACCTAATTTAATCCTCAATTCGTTATCCGTTATGAATTGAATAAGAGCATGGTTGATATCATCGTTGTTAAAATATGAGTGTAGTATTTCGTGCCATAAATAAATGGTCACATAATTTGGCCAATCTTCATTGTGACCCCAGCAAATTTTATTATTCCCTAGATAGTGTCCATTTTTAAGACTTGGGTGAGTAATATAGACTGTGAATGATTTATCTAATTTAAAGCCAGTCAAATCACTTATGGTTTTTGAAGATGTTAAATAATTTTTTGCCCATTGTTTTTCACAAAAGAGTAGATATGTTTGAGTTCGCAGTAAAACCTTCTTATATTCATTACTCTTTTTTAGATTTTTGAAAAAATCTGGAATTTCCTTTACTAAATTTTCAACATCAAAAACATCTTCCGGAGATAACCTTCCAACGAGAAGATTGTATATCTTTTCTGACTTTCCCCACGCAAAATTTTGAAAATCCACTATTTCTTTTTGATATTTCTTTGAAGAAAATTTATTTGCCCCCATACTCGCAAGAGTATGGGGGATTAAATAGTTTTCATTAATTGAAAAATTTAATTTCATAAATTTATTTCAGTAAATCTTCTATGGATACACCCAGGGCTTTCGCAATTTTTTCCACCATAAGTACAGACGGTGTTTTGATAACCCCGCTTTCAATCTTGGTAAGTGTCGTATATTTCACACCGGACTTTTGAGCAAAATCTTCTTGTGAAAGCCCTAATTTTGTCCGGCGTTTCTTGATATTTTCGCCTATATTATTTCTAGCCGCCACACTTGCAGTATCTTGATAGTATTAAAATGATTTGATACACTATCAGTATCATACTATCAAAGTTTATGATTTATTTCAATTCAGAAAAGAAAAGCCCGCTTTTGGCCTTACTGAATTCAAAACGGCTTGAAATTTCCCCGAAAAACGGCTGGCCAATGACTTCATTTCCTAACTGGCGGAGAGGGTGGGATTCGAACCCACGCGGCGACTCGCGTCACCAAGGGTTTAGCAAACCCTCGCCTTAAGCCACTCGGCCACCTCTCCAACCGCATCTATTTTACCGCAGTAAATAAGTTTATGAAAGGAAACCGGCGCCCAAGCTAAAGGGGCCAGTCAAGTTCGGGCACACGGCGACCCGGGCCATACCAGTGGCGCAGGAGCTGCGACCCAATAATAAGAAGGATCGCGGCGATCGGGACCGCGAAAATCGCCCCCCAACCGCCAGCGACCTTCAAGCCAATTAAAAACGACGTTAGAACCAGGACCGGGTGAATCCCGATACTGCGTTTGAAAAAAAGCGGCCCGATAATGTTGACGGTGATCGCCTGAGCTAGGAAGAGGAACAGAAACACGATCCAGGTTTTGTCAGGCTGGGTCACCAAAGTAGCCAGGGTCGGAGGGACCATGGAAAGCGGCGGTCCCAAGACCGGAACAACCATGATTAGTCCGGCAAAAGTCGCGGCCGTCACGGCAAACTCAACGCCAAAGGCCGCGAGAGTGATAAAGGTGATAACTCCCATCATAATCCCCAGTAACACTTGAATGCGCAAAAACCCAGAGAATGACGTGGCCACAGCCCGGCTCACGAAGAGAAGCTCATCATGGTAGCGCTTGGGCATGTGGGCCAACATCAACCGCCAGAGGTGCTCGCCATCGAGAACAAAGTAGAAGGAGAAAATAAGGACCAAAAAAGCGTAAAAGAGGATCGATAATATCGAAGCCGCCAAGGCAACAACTGAAGTTGAGGTCAGCGCCGAAAATGTTTGGAAAGAGTTAATCTGACCCCGAACAAGAGCGTTGAGGTCGACGTTGACACCGTTTGAGCTTAGGTTTTGTTGCAGTGAAAGAATCCAGTTGGGCGCCTCTTGTTGGGAAAGGGCCAGGGCACTAACAAATGAGCTGGTTTGTTGGGCCAAAAGCGGGACAAAGATAAAACCGGCCAGGGCGAGGGTACCGGCGACAAGGAGATAAACAATACCCGCGCCAAGGACACGCGGCAAGCCAAAGGAACTTAAACGACTGACCCACGGCTCCAGGACAAAAGAAAGAAGCCAAGCTAAAAAAACAAGAAGAATTATGTCGCTGAACTGACCCAGGACACCCCAGAGGAGACCCGAGAGGTAAAACCCGGTAACGGCGAGCACCGCCCAAAGAAACCAGCGCAGGGCTAAGGGTTCTTCTTGTTTTAAGATAATTTGTTTGGGCTCGGCCACGATCTGAATTTTACCCCAGTCCCCTAGTCCTTCGCAAAACTCAGCACCCAGACTTGGCCGAAAAGGCACCGCGGATATTCTTTAACCTTCGGTTGCTACAATTCAAGAAGATCGCTCATGTATCAAAACCCAGAAATACAAATAAAAGACTCCGCCAGCCAGCCTCGCCCGGCGCAGGAACTACTGGAAGAATTTAAAACGCGGGAACACCCTCCGCGAGGTGAATTCCTTGCTTTTGAAGGCGTTGGGGACAAGGACGTCTACAACATCACCGCACCTTTTACGATGGGTGGGCGCACGTATATCGCGGGGCGAGTGGAACCGCGACACGCCGAAGGCGACTCCGAAGTGCAGTTTTTTGAAGAAAAAGGCGGAGTCTGGGTGACTGCGCCCGGAACACCCGTGTTTCGCCTCCAAGATCCGTTTGTCACCAAGGTCGGTGGTGAACTCGCCTTCGGCGGCGTCGAGACCTTCCCCCACCCCGATACACGCTATTCCGGAGGGATCGGCTACAGGACGGTTTTCTACCGAGGGGAGACGCTGCAATCTCTCCGGCTTTTTGCTCGGGGACCCGACCTCATGAAAGATATCCGATTAATCCAGCTTCGAAACAGCGAGATTGCGGTATTCACGAGACCCCAGGGTCCGTGGGTAGCGGACGCCGAGCGCGGCAAGATCGGCTTTACGAAACTTCCGAGCTTGGGCGCCTTGGACGCCGAGCAAATATCAAACGCAAAGATTATTGAGGGACAGTTTTTGAACCACGAATGGGGCGGCGCAAACGAACTGCATCTTCTCGACGAGAACACCATCGGCGTTCTTGGGCACATCGCCTATATCGACGACGCTAACAAGAAACACTACTACGCCATGGCATTCACATTCGATCCAGACACGGGTACTCCTTCGCCTTTGCGCATCATTGCCTCAAGGGGAAATTTTCCGGAAGGCCCAGCAAAACTCTCTCCGGAACTTGACGACGTCATCTTCCCCGGCGGGATAATCCGCAACCGGAACGATCATTCCGCCACCCTCTACGCCGGGGTAAGCGATGCTCAAGCAGGACGCATCACCATACCAGATCCTTTCAAAGTTCCAAACCTAAAGCTCTAATCCTTGGCAAAAGCCAGCACCCAGACTTGGCCAAATCTCATTGTTAAATCACACTCCTGAGAGTAAAATGCAGCTGTGGGAGAAACCGCCGGTTACCCAAAAGGCTATCGGGAAGAATTAGCCAAAAAACTCAAAGAATCCTCTAAATCCGAGCGCCCAGAAATTCTCAACCAAGCCAAGCAGTCGGTCGACTATTGGCAATCCCGTCAGGAGAATATATCAAGCAAACAAGAGGAGGTACCAATAGATGATGGCTTCGGTGTGTTTGTGAAAGCTCGTACCCTTTACCACGGCTCCCCGGCGCAAGGAATTAAAGCTTTCAATAAAGCGGAGGAGTATACCCTTGGCAAGGGTGTTTACCTAACCTCTACAGCTGAAAAAGCAGCGGGTTATGCAAAGGTTCGCCTAATCCGGCCTCAAGACGAAGAACCTCACATTTATGAAGCGTTAATTGAAGATGCGAAATTGCTCGACCTGAGAAAACAAGAAAACGTGGATAAATTTACGGCTGGTTTTAAAGAGAAACTCCAAGGCTGGATGAAATCCGGTAAGACTGACCGTGGAACAGACCTTGACCGATGGGCAAAAATGAATATCGAAAAGGCCATTGAAAAGATAACTAATGGAGATCTTCATTCCGGCAATCTCAGAGAGATAGCCTTTAACTTGGGCAACTGGTTTAGCAACTATGCGCAGGAACTGGGCTACGATGGCTTGATTGCTTACGAAGGCGGTGAGGGGGGAGGAAGCGAGAAGATTGGCGATCATGATACTTACCTAATTTTTAACCCGGAGAAAGTTAGGATTACCCGAGAACAAAAACTAGACAAAAACGAGGGCCGGCTAGATCAAGCCGCTTAGTCGTGCGCCAAAGCTTCGGAACACCCCCGGTTTTTAATCCTTCGCAAAGCCTAAAACCCAGACTTGGCCGGCGCCGGATTTCTTTAGCTCTTTTGCCGCCTCAAGCACCGTTGACCCAGTGGTTAGCACATCATCCACCAAAAGGACGTCTTCGCCAATTAATTTCTTGGCCGAAAATGCTCCTTTAATATTTTTAGCTCTCTCGCCCTTCTTTAAAGAAACTTGGGAAGGCGTATCTTTAATTCGGACTAAAACATCCCCGCGGAAGGAAAGCCTAAGACGATTAGCCAATGCCTCCCCCAAAAGTGCCGACTGATTAAATCCGCGCGCCCCTTCCCGCCAAAAGGAGAGGGGAATGGGGGAAACAATGGCTTCTTTCCCAAATTCAATTCGTTTCTCTTCCAAATCTTCAATTAGTAAATCTGCCATCACTTTCGCCAGTGGCTGAATCTTTTTATATTTGAGCGCTGCAATCAGCTTTTTTGCCGACCCAGCGTAAGCAAAACCAGAGAGTGTGCGCTCTGGAGTAAACCTAGTTGTGCATCCGGGGTGAGTAAAACCGGAAACGGCTGGGCGGTCGCAAACGATGCAAAAGAATTGGTCAAGGGACTGAAGTTTTGATCGACAATCTACGCAAAGTAAATTCCCACCCCTCCTGCATGAAACGCAGTAGGTTGGGTAGATAAACTCGAAGAGTTTATTCAGCCAGTTGCCAGTAGCCATTAGACAGTAGTTATCGAAGGGATTTTTTTAATCCTTCCAACATCATCGTAATTTCAATAAATTCTTTCTTCAGTTTCTCTTTGTCACTTGCGGAAATCAGATTCAGATCAAATGATGTTTCGGCAATAGCAGCGCACTCCTTGCAAGATCCGATGGCAATATTCAAGAATCGAGCAAAATCAGCTTTACTTCTTCCGGTTCCTTCAGCAATATTAAGAAGAATTGAAAGAACTGCCCTTCTAAACTGGGAAGTTAGATCAAACAAATATTCTCGCGGCCACTTACCGGTTAATAAATAGATTTCGTTGACGAGTTTTCGCGTCCGCTGATAAACCTGCAGATTTTCAAATTTGAATGGTTCAGCAACCACCTTGCCTAGAATTCTACTACCTGATTTCAATTTCGACTACTGGCTACCGTCTACTGACTAAAGACTAATCTGATAAATCTTGGGACCAGAGAGGAGGAAGAGGGTTTTTTCGTCGTTGGAAACCCAGAGATCAGTCAGATCAGAAAGGACGTCGCCTTTGAACTGACGGACAAAATCCCCATTTTTATCCAAGACAACTGCCCGGGCAAGCCCCTTATCTAAAACGTAAAGGTTCTTAAAGTTAGGACGGGTAAATATTTTGTTCGGATTTTGGAAAGGAGTAGAAAGGTTGGTCACAACAAAAGGGGCGCTTGCTCCTTTTGCTAATCGGGAGATCTTGCCTTGCCCAGTCAAAATCCAAATATCTCCGTCGATGGCGACATCAACGGCATCTTGCAAGTCGATCGCCTCTTCCACCCAACTTCTTGCCGAGGAGTATCCGCTTTGGGTAACCAAAAATTTATAGACCTGATCTTCCTCCGGAACAAGAAAGTAAATATTGCCCAAATAAGTTCCCATCGCAGCAACTTTGTCAAAGCGGTCAAAGCCGATCGGCTCATCAGCTGTTTTGCCTTCCAAATTAAAGCGGGAAAGTTTATCCGCACTTCGAAGGTAAAGATAATTTTCTTCCACAACAAGCTCGCTTCCGCCAACTGTTAGTTTTTCGGAAACTGGAGGATCGCTTAAGGTTATTGCGAAGACCTCGCTTTTTTCATTGGCTAAGTAAATCGTTCCCCCGCTGCCGGCCAAACTTATACCGCGAGCTTCCTCTGCTAAGCTGTAAGCCAAGTTTGCTTCCGTGACTGGAGTAATTTTTTCAATTGCATTAAAAAGATCAACCGCTTTTTGGAGAAGTGGATCCGTCTGGCTCGCATCTGTCGAGAGCTTTTGGGCGGAGAGCAGGTCGCTCTTTGCCCCATCAATCAACTCCTTTGCCTTTTCATTGGAAAGGCCAACCAACCCTTCCGCCTCTTTAAGGTTGCTTGTTGCCTGCGCCACCAACCGCTCAAACTCCTCCGCCTGGACTTTCTTTGCCTGCTGCCAGAGAGTAAAGGCGATCGAGACGGCAAAAACCACGGCAAGGACTGCAATCAGCTTGGGCATTGAGATTCGACCGCGAAGATTGAATGCAGGAAGATTGGGAAACCGCTTTCTAACTGCTGGGATCACCGTACTAAAAGCTTTGCTCAAAATTCCCTTGGCCCAAGCGGCTTTGCTCAAAACCTGGGAGACAATGGTGGCGGTAAGCTTGGGGGAAATTTCCCTTTCTGCCTCAGCCGAGCTTCTAATTTCAAAGAGGAAACCCGCCAAGCCTGGGACATGCCCGCCTTTTTCAAACTCTCTTGCCAAAAGCTGGGTTTCCGGGAGAGTTTGCGGAGAAAAGCTTCTCGCAAAACCGGCGGAGCCTAAAACAAGAAGATCGTTTCCTTCTAAAATAGACGAACCAATGCTGGTTGCCTCTTCGCCCGGCAGAAGATTGCGAACATCAGGACCGCGGCGAAGATAGAGTGCTGTCCGGCCGACGCGGGCGGCGTAAACAACGTCGTTGGAAAAGACAAAAACGGCCAACTCAAGCGTGCTTTTTTCAGAATGCTGCCTGAGATTTCCCCGAGCAGCATAAACTGCGCGCTCAAGAGCGGCGATTTGTGCCTCTTCGGAGGGAAGGGCGTAATATTCCTCAGAAAGAGTATCCCAAACAAGCTTGGCGGCAACCGCGGGATCAGTATCAGGGTCAACGGCAAGATCCACCACAGCAAAAAGGAGACCGCGCTTATCAAGAAGTTCTCCTTCGGGAGCGGATTCGAAAACTTGGGTAAACTTACCACCGGCGGTGGGGGGACTTTCGAGTTTGGAAACTCCAACTTCAAATTCCTGAGCCATCAGGATTAGGATAGCACAGAATAATTAATTATCTTAGGGCCGGATCAAATCGAAAAGAGTTGTCCAAATAACCAAGGACCCAATCGAACGGAGATTAAACATCGCGCGAAAATCTTTCCCCGAAAAGTTTAGACAGGTTCCTCCATCGCAGCCATAAACACTGGCTGTAGTGAAACCATCATTTGCGAAAGTTGTTACCACGGCGGTTACTTTCTCAAGCGGAATAATTCCTAAGCGGCGCAATTCTTCCTTAACCTGGTCAATACTCCAACCCGGGCTACTAGTGTTATAAGGGGGAGAGAGATATTGGTTGTAACTAGAGGAGTAGGCCGAGAGCCTAGCCGAATTAAAAATATCCGCGACCTCAACCTCGGTCATCCAAGGGTCGTAACCGCTTCCCGTTCGGGATCCCCAAGCTTTGTGGTACCAGGGAGAGTTTCCATAATTTGGACCATCATAAGCTCCACTCGGTCCAAAATCTTTGAGTCTCTGCGCCCAGGCACGAGAACTACCCCAAACTTCCTGCGAAGAAAGAGTATAACCTCCGGCAGTTGAGGCATACCAAGCAGCAATCGGAGCCCCGCCATAAGTTAAAACTTGGCCACAAGTATCGTTGACCGCTTGTTGCCAGAGAGTACCATTTTTGGCGCCGCTACCTAAAAAGACTTGGCAAGATTGGGTTGTGCAGATTGAGCCAGCACGGGCAACATAGTCCAAGGCGTAGGAGCGAGCAGCAACTGCTTGAGCTTTAAGCGCTTCCATACCACCGGAAGAACCCCAAGAGGCGGGCATTTCGCCAATGCCGGTTAAGTATTCATCTTCAAGCAAAATTTCCCCGTACCCTTGAACGTTAATCCGCCTTGTTTTATCGCAACTTCCTTCAAGTGTTGTGTTTTGATAGTAGGCCGCAAGGATGGTTGAATAAGATTGGCCATCCTTGGCGCGACCATAAGCACCGTACTGGTTCATCCCTACTCGGTGAGGATATCCGTAGGTAGCGAAGGCAAAGGCGGGAGAGAAACCTGGCGTAGGAAGCGAAGTCGAAACGGGTTCCTTATCCCCAACTGTTTCCGATTGGGAAGTTGCGGCAAACTTTTCAAGGATCAATTGCTCTTGCCGAGCAGTTAAATTCTTGAGCGAAGATTGGGTAGTAGCAAGTTGAGAAGAGGTAGAAGAAAAATTACGCTGGGCGGAAGACAGGGCAGTTTGGTATTGGGTACGCAGGGAAGCCAAGTCGTTTCGCAGCTGCTCAGCTTTGGCTTTGTTCTCCCGGAAAACATTTATCTCTCCCACCAGAGAGGTGATTTTTGCAAGAAGATTGTCCAAACCCTTCTCAAAACTCTGGAGATTTTTGGCGGCGGTTATAAAATCCTCACTTCCCAAAGCAACTTCCAGGGGAAAGGTCGTTGATTTTATTTTGTAAGCCTGGCGAATCAAAAGGTTTCTTTGCCCTTCCCACTGGGCAAGCAGAGCTTCCCTGGCAGTAAGCTCGGCCGAAACAGCGGCTAGATCAGCTTCCGCGGAAGAAAGTTCGGCTGAGATTTGCGCCAAAGTCGCGGAGGAGGAGGAGATTTGGCGGGCGAGGGCGTTTTTGCGCGCTTCAAGATCGACTAACTTCTGCTGCTCCTCAGTCAACTGGAGGGAGACACAATCAAGGTCACACTCCTCGGCGCGGACGAAGTTAAGGAGAAGATAGAAGGCGGAAAGTATTAAAAGAGAAATAAGGAACTTTTTCATCGCGTAAAGCATGGAACGCCACGCGACAGGTGGCGCGGGCGGCAGGCAGCCTTTATCTCCATTCTACCAGAGACAACTTCAGTTCTGCTAAGATTGGAATCGATGCGGTTTTTCATTTCGCTTTTTATAGGCATTTCGTTGCTTTTTTCCGTTGGTCAAATTTTTGCTATCCAAGCGGCAAAACCAAAATGCGAAGATTTGACTGGAGGAGGGTGTAATAACAGAACCTTTCCCCCAATCGGAGACGCTTATTGCAGAGAGCTTACGAAAGATCCTAAATCAACCTGCTCTGTTGACTGCGGAAGCGATATGCTATCAGATAAAGCCTGCTCAACAGCAACCACACCGCCCACAGAACAACAAGGCACCTGCCAAGCAGACAGTGTGGGGAACGTCGTTCAACCGCATAGTTGTAAGTTCGGCTACGAACCAAAGGTCACCTCTACCCGCGGCGAGGGAACCACAACTTTCATCTGTAGTTGCGTCGCCGAAAAACCAAAGTGCGATGACGGGACCGAAGGTGTCCAAACCCAATTGGGATGCATCCCGACATCCGCGGGGGGCTTTGCTCAGTGGTTTCTGAATCTCGGGATTGGGATCGGAATACTCTTGGCTCTCCTTTTTATAATCCTAGGAGGATACGACGTTTTAACTTCGGCGGGAAACCCCGACCAACTGGATGAAGGGAAGCAAAAAATCACCGCCGCGGTAGCAGGACTCCTCTTTATTTTGCTTTCGGTCCTAATCTTGACTACAATTGGGGTAGAAGTCTTGGGGATTGACAAATCTAAATTTGGATTTTGACCCCGACATCATGCTTACGCACCGTCGGGGCTGGAGGAGGTGAAATTAGTGTACAAAAAAGTTTTAAACAAAATTGAAGCAGCCATTGCCGCAGGAAGCGCTCTTGCTTTTAGTGCTCTTCCGGTCTTTGCTGCTGCTGAGTGTGACAAAACGAAAGAACTTTGCCCACCTATACCACAAACCGTCGCTGGTTTCTTCGGGCTGGTCGTTAATGGCTTAACCGCCGTTGCCGGAACAATCGCGCTTCTCTACCTGGTCATCGGGGGTATCCGCTACATTATGTCTGGAGGAGACAAGGTGGCGGTTGAGGGGGCCCGCGAACAAATCACTTCCGCAATCGTGGGTCTGATCATCGTCTTTGGCGCCTGGTTTATCATCACCGTTATAGGATCTCTTCTAGGGATCGACACGATCCTAAAACCGGTTGATTCAGGCAGTTAAGAAATGAACGAAATAATCCAGCAGTACCTACGCACAGTTGGGTTCAACTGGGCAAGTTGCAGTACCTATTTAGGAAGCTCTCCGCCTGATGTAAAGGGCCTTTTCTGCGTGGTTGTAGCAGCCATTAATTTACTCCTTACCTTCGCGGGAACGGTAGCGCTGATGTTCCTCATTTATGGGGGGTTCCAGTATATAGTCTCCGGCGGGGATGAGAAGGCCTTGATGACGGCAAAAAATACCATCACCTATGCAATTCTCGGGCTGTTCCTCGTTCTGGGGTCAATCATTGGCCTTAATCTTGTTTTTTCCATTATTGGCCTAATATGAGAATCATCGCCTTTCTCTTCTCACTTATCTTTCTGGTACCTACAAGCGTTTCTGCCGCATTTCCAAGGGAGTCGGAAAGCGAAAGTTCAAATACCCAGGTGATTAAAGAGGTGGAGTCGGAGGACTGCGCAGGGTTTGGAGTCGTAACCTGCTTAATCAGTGCTGTCTTTGATTTCTTGGCCAAGGATTCTCTCTCCTTGTCTGATTCGCCGCTTGCTACCCTTTTTTCAATCCAAAAATCCGCCCTCTCCGGCACAGATGCTAGTAATTTTGATGGCAGCATCACCAGACTTCTCCCGCCCAACTACCAGCAGGATGGGCGCGACCCCCGCACCGCCCTCATCCAAACCGAAAGCCAATCTATTTCGGGCGAAATCCTCCTTAACAGGCCGGGAAATGGAGCAGCTGACGTTTCCGGCGGCGGTACTTACGCAGTCGAATCCGGCGCTAAAAGAATACCGGCGACCTTTGATGAGATTGCCCCAATCCTAAACAAATTCGGATTCTTACGCCAGGCCCTGAGTCCGGAAACGCTTGCCGGCAATTTTAAGTTTTCACTTCCAAATGTAAATTTTGGCCCCCGCAATGAACCGGGGAAAATTAACCTTGACGAAAATAAAGAGTGGGACGTTCAATGGAACGCGGGGGAAAGAAGCAAGACTATCTCTGGCTCCCCTGACTCCAACGACCCCGACTGCTCCAGCTACTCCGGCCCGCCGGCCCAAGGCGATGGAACCTGTACCTACAACGGGTCTGGGGAGCTAGCGGTTAGCGCACCCCTTCTCACCGCCACCAAAGTCGAATCGGCGCAACAAGCGGGAGAAAATTTGCTTGCGGTGGCCCAGCTCTTCCTCCCTCCCGGATCATCGTTTAAACCCGGCGACATAGCCGAAGGAGTTGCCTACGAAGTTAAATACAAGAACGAGACGAGCCAAGCCAAAATCCCCCTCAAAGGCTTGGGGGGAGCGGTTGACGCCTACCGCTGTGTTACTGAACAGTTTTTTTTGCCGCCTGGGGGTGGAGGAACCGGGCCTTGTGAAAAAGTAATCAGCTTCCCCACCGCTCTTGAAGCGGAAACCGGCCAGACGATACAAGGATATGAGGTATCCGAAAGCGAAGAGCGAGCAGTAAGTTTCTGGACCAATTTAGGAACAGCTATAGGAAAATTCCTCGGCTCTATTCTTTCTCTTTAATGGACGCGATCTACAATCGCTAGCTTACTCGCCGCTGCTTCGTAAGTAATCAGGTGAAACGGCAAGAAGATAGACGGAGGCTTCAACTTCTCCTGAATCGGTAGTTCCTTTTCCTTCAAAAAGATAAACAGGGTAGACAAACCCCGAGTCTTGAGGTTGAACATAAACAAGCTCAGCCCGACTCGGAACAAACGTAAGAAGATCCAAACTTGCCTCACCCTCGCCCACTGTTCCTTCAAGCGGCAAAGCAAAAATAACCAATCCCTTCTCCCGCAATTGGTTGCTCGCCTCCGCAAAAGAAATTAGTTTTACATCAGAAAATTTAGTGAAGGCAGAATCCAAATAAACGTACTTAAGATAAACCACTTCCCCCTGCCTGTTAAAGATCAAGACTATCGCAGTTTGAGCTTCACCTTCGCCAAAGATTTTTCTATCACCGATTGACCAAGCAAAATAAACCTCAAGGAAATCGGCCTGAGAGGGATCTTCCGTTGTCCCAACATTAACTTTTATGTAGTTTGTTTTAACCAGAGCAAGACCATCTGCGGGTAAGTTTTTGTCGGTAAGAAATTGCTTTGCTTTCTCAACCCCCGCGGAAGGATCATAGAGAGAGCCTTCTCCAACTCTCCTTGCCGCTGAGAAAATAACCTCGCGGGGTTTATTATTTATTGTCAGCGCTTCTTCCAACCCATTTATAAAACCCCATGTCTCTTCTCCGGCTTCCCGGCCGCTTGATTTCCTTGGGGCACCGGTAAACCCAAAACGTGAGGCAAGCGCCGAAGCCGCAGAATCGGAAAAAATATTATCCAAAGGAGTTGCTTTGTAGGAAAGAGTGACTTGGATTGAGCTGGGGAATGTTAGTTGGGAAAAGTCGATCTGACCAACAATCGAGCCGGTTTCACCAGTAAGGGCAAAAGGCGGAAGCTTATCTTCCTCAGGAACAGCGAAATATTTTTGCCAACTCAGCCAAGCACCGAGAAATAAAATAAGGAGCGCGGCAAAAATGAGAATCACCTTTTTACGGTCTTTAAAATAAATTTCTTGTATCTTACTTAAATTCATAATTTGACCAAGAAACAGCACAAAGAACCGGCGTTTCAACAGAGCAGACCGGAATATGTTCCGGGGTGAAGTTATTCATTTCTATCAGTCTTGGTGAAATCAGATTACCCGAACTATCACTGTCATACAGGCCGTAATGAAGGTGAGCACCTTTGATACATGGAAACGGCCCCCAAGACAGTCCTGTCTGACCCAGGATTCCAATCGGCGCCCCCGCCGCAACTTGATCCCCAACTTCCACATATCTCCGATCAAGATGGCCATAAACGGAGGTAAAACCAAGCGGGGAATAAATCTTGACAACATTTCCGCCGCACACCTCAAGCTGTGATGATATTACTGTTCCTCTATGGGTAGCGAAGACTGTTTCTCCCACGTGTCCTCCGTCTATATCCAAAGCCTGCTTATCGACACCTTTGCAGTGCGAAGTGCCAAGACTACAAGTATCGGGACCTTGGGTAATAGCCCCATTCGCAACCGGCCAACCATGGGGGTAATCATAGGGCGGATTTCCAATAATGGCTAAGCCAAAACCGGTTGCGGAACCGCGCGAAGAAGAAAAATTAACAACATTAGTGATTGCCTCATTGGTGCGTCCAGAAACGGTTTCGGTACAGGACGGAAAAGTTTTTAGTTCCTTTTCCTTAAGATCAAAGGAAGAAGAGAGGCCGCAGCTCTTATCGGAAATTGTTGCCCCCCCGATTCCCGAAAATATGTCGCTGTTTTGCACAGTTATTTTCCAAGTAATTTCGCTTGTCCCATTTTGGAATTTAAGAGAATAGGGATCGTTAGGTTTTTGACATTTGCCTGATGAGTCACAAGCCACTTTTGTGATCACGACCGGAGCTCCCGCCGCCCCAATCGATATCTCCGGTAATTTTATGTTGCTGATAACAACCCCGATGATGATGAAAAAAGAAAACGTTAAGAAAAGAACGAGGCCAATAGTACCGGCAATAATTCCGACAAAGAGCCATTTGGCATCGCCAAGTTCTTTAAGGATTGCTCCCCCCACAAACTGGGCGGCCGCCCCGATAACCACGCCAACCGGCCCGCCGACCGCACCTAACCCCACCCGGCCAAGAAGACCGCCGAGGGCCTTAATTCCCAGCTTTTCACCCAAACCTTTGAGGGCGTTTTCCAACGGCTGCTTGACTGCGTTGAGAACCTTGCGCTTGTACCAAGCTTGAAGATCGGTGAGTTTATTTAAAGCCGGGGTAAGAAGTTTGCCGACAGTCTTGTCTTTGAGCCAGCTCAAGGCATTGGGGAGGTAAAGAAACTCACGCCAAGTACCTTTTTTGAAAATCGCACTTGTTGCACTATTCCAAGCGTAGTCGTAAGTGACACCCCAAACGCCGCCTTTAGCGTAAGTTTTTAAAAAGTTGAGGGTTTGGTAATGGAGATTCCGGTTTTTATAGTAGCGCCACATCTGCGCCTCCGGGGTTGAGGCAAAGGCGGGGTCGGTGCGCATCAGGCGCTCAAACTCTTTTTGAACCTCTTTGTTAATTGGTGAGACTGATGGATCGTCCGCCCAATCTTTTTGTCTCCTCCCAGCTTCCCTCCAAAGGCGTCTTGCCTCCAGATAGCCACCGGTAGCGGCGGCGGCACGAGCCCGAAGCCGCGCTGCCTCCGCAGGGTTGCCTCTTCTGTCTGCGGCATCAGCAAGTTTAAGGAGCTTCCTTTCTCCCATCGCGTTGTCTCCCGCACGCTCAACCAGCCCAGCAATTTCTCTCTCCTTTAGGTGAGACGAATCAATAATATTTTGGAGAGGAACACCAACAATTGCTCTAGCGGGCGTATAATAACGAGCTAAGCCCGAGGCCATCATTTCGGTCAAGCCGGGGTTCTTGAGAATCCCCTCTTTTCTGGCGGCTATTCGGGCCGGGCGGATATTTGTTCCTTCATTCCATCGAAGAACTGCCGCCTGGAGTGAATCTGGAACAACAGACCTACCCGCTGAGTTAACAAAAACCCTTGTGAAGAGTTTTTCCCAAACTTCACTCTCCGATTCCTTCCAAACAACATCTGGCTGGGGGAGAAGCTTTTCCCAATCGGTGGCAAAGGGAGAGGAAACCGTTTCCCAAAATGTTCCCAAAGGATCGGTAACCGCATCGATTAAATTAACGCCTACCCTTTGCGGCTTGCCGGCCTCATACCCGGCCCGAGCTTGCGCCTTAACGTCGAAAGCGTCTTTGAGATCCTTGCCGATATTTTCCTGGATCTCGGCCGGCGCATCAATGGCGCGCAGCGCCTCAGCCGCCTCCTCAAGAGCCCGCTGGGAAGCGGAAGGGGCGCTAGGGCCAGACGGGGCAAAGGCCGCTCTGCGGCGGCGGCCAGGCGAAAAAAAACCAAAAGGAGACGGAGGTGTAGCCATCGAACTGATTCTAGCAAAGGCCTTTGAGAAAGATATATAATTGGGGGATGAACTGGCGACCTAAACCGATCCTACTAGGCCTTTTTGCTTTTTCTCTTTTTCTTGTTTTCGCGGCCGTTGCTCTGGCGCGAGAGACAACTGGGGACGACTATGGAGCAACTTTTGGCAATCTCTGGAGCGATGTTGCGGAGACTTCTTGCGAAACGACAGACCTTAACTGCCTGACTATTAATACCGCCACAAGCATGGAGAATTTCCTTTTTACCCAAATAGTTGGGGTAGAGTATGACAATGTCACTAAGGGCGTTACTGCCGCCATGATCGATGGGGAGTGGGATCGGGGCCTGGCTGCCGCAACCGGCCGGCTCCTTGGTTCGGTTTACGCGAACCCACCAAGCGTCCACCTCGCTGGCTATTTCCAGGAAAAACTTTCTAACAATATTTTAAACTCCCCAGCCCAAGCGACTGTAGGAACTGATTTCCTTAACTCGATTTTAAATTTCTGGGAAAGGATGCGCGATCTTGCCTATGGCCTCTTCTTGATAATCATGGTTTCGATCGGTCTGATGATTATTTTACGCCGGGAAATCGCTCCCCGCGTGGTTATCTCCTTTACGAACGCTCTTCCTAAAATCGTTATCGGCCTTGCCCTTATCACCTTTTCTTTTCCCTTGATCGGCCTTGCGGTGGACGTTGGGCTTGTTTTTGGCAGCGAACTGGTGAAAAACACTTTAGTTCCTCCCGGTATAAATCTTGAAAAAGCTGGGGAGGCTAAATCCGCGGCTGATGCATCTAGCCAGTTTACAACCAAGGCGATTGGGGTAACCCTTGACGGTCTTGCCGGGGACATCTTCGGCGCCTTCGTTGGGCTAATTGCGGGAGTAATCTTTGGAGCTGCTTTCGTGTTAATTTCTATCCTGGCTATCCTTCGCCTCCTTTTAAGCTACGCCAAGATTCTCTTGGCGACGATATTTTCCCCGCTGGTTATCCTTATCGGCACCCTTCCCGGCCAGGAGGGAGTACTGTCAAGCTTGACCAAAAACATCCTTGTTAACGTGTTGACCTTTCCCGCGGTTCTCTTCTTTCTTCTCTTAGGTTCCTTTTTCCTCCAAACCCAAGGCGGAATAAACGTTTTCCCGGACAATTCCGGGGCCGCTGGTCTTGTTGCCCAGAGCTCCAAGCTCTTTAGCCCCCAAATAGCAGCGAGCATCCTCGCCTTAATCTCGGCTCTCTTTGCCTGGAAAGCCCCCTCAATGATTGAGGCCGCTTTCGAAGTTGGCGGCAAACCTCGAGGCAAGAAATAATTTTCTCTCCTCATTGAACCCGTAAAATCTGCTAACCTGAAAGAGTGGTTGAAGAAGAGCAACACGTTGCTAAAACCCATCCCGTTCCCCAACAGGTTTTTGGGGTTGAGTTTAAGCTGGTCGGGGATTTGACCCTGCGCCAGTTTCTCATCCTGGCTGTTTTTGGTTTTTTTGCCTTCCTCCTCTTTAGCCTGCCGATTTTTGTCTTCTTGCGTTTTTTGCTTGCAGGAATAGTTTTTTTGGCCGGCATTCTTTTTGCTCTTGTCCCTTTCCAAGACCAGCCTCTCGACCGGTGGTTAGTGGCCTTCTTCCGCGCAATTTATGCCCCAACCAGAAGGGTTTGGATTAAAAGTGCCGAACCGATGGAATTTTTGGTGATGGAGATTCCCAAAATTGTGCGCACCGTTGAACAGGCGGTTAGCCCGGAGGAATCCCGAAGGCGCCTCGAAGCTCTTCTTGCCACCGTCAAGGAAGAAGGGACCCTGACTACCTTGGATATCGCCGAGAACCGGTTCCTGGAATCGATAAAAATTCTAAGCCGTGGTATGCTCGTTTCCGCACCGGCCCCCGCTGTTTCCCCAGCTATCCCAAGCGTGACCGTGACCCCTCCACTACCGCCTCCTCTTCCGGAAGTAAAATTTGTGGAAGTTCAAAAGATAGAAAGGCGCCCCTCGCTTGCCTCCCGAATCAATTTTGCCTCAGAGAACGTCTTTAAAGTACAAAGGGGGAGGGAAGCAAGCTACTTTACCGCCAGGCGCAATATTCGCGCGGGGCGGCGCTTAGGCGCTTTAGCTATCGCCGGGGAAGCGGTTTACGCTCCTGTTAGAGAACGCGTAATTGAACCGATTCTTCCCGAAGTGCCTGTCCTTCCGCCTCAAGCGGCTACTCCCGCCCCCATTTCCACACCCGAGCTGGCCCCAAGCGAGCCAAACATCATCTCGGGCACTGTTTATGACCAACGCGGGAATCTTCTCCCCTCCGCTCTCGTTGTTGTCAAAGACAAAAAAGGAAATATCGTTCGGGCAGTCAAAGCCAACGTTTTGGGAAAATTTACCGTCAGCCCCCTCCCCAATGGCACCTACACTCTCGAACTCCCGAAGATAGGGGCAATTTTTGCTAAAATCGGAATCGAACTTATAGGGAAATTAGTTCCGCCGCTGGAGGTTAGACCGAGTTAGTTGTTCAGCTGAACAAACAAAAAACCAGATAACCAAATGACCAAACAACCAAAAAACCAACCCGCTTCAACCCAAGAACACCTTGATGTCCTCGATGTGTCAGGAAACATAGTCCTTCTCAAAACCGGAGGCGCGGCGCTAGTTTTGCAAGCAACTTCCGTTAATTTTGATCTGCTTTCCGAAAGAGAGCAAGATGCAATGATCGCCGCCTACTCCGCTCTCCTTAATTCCCTTTCTTTCCCCATCCAGATTTTGATCAATTCGCGCAAGCTTGATCTTTCTACGTATCTCACCAAAATCGATGAGCAGGCCAGAACTTCAACCCAGGCCAATCCCTATCTCAAAGAAAAAATTTCTTCCTACAAAGAATTTATTGTTTCTCTCGTTCAAAAAGGGGAGGTGCTGGACAAGCGCTTCTACGTTGTCATTCCTTATTTTGGAGAAGTTACCCTTGCCCCGTCAGACGGTATCTTTGGCAGGTTCTTTGGCGGAGGGAAAAAGAAAACCCCGCGCGTGAACAAAGCAGTTCTCCTGGAAAAGGCAAGGATTGATCTTGAGCCAAAGCGAGATCACTTAACCAAGCAGCTGGAACGGCTGGGAATCAAAGCCCGGCAACTAACCACTTCCGAACTCATTGAGCTCTATTACGAAATTTATAACCCGGATCAGGCGCGGGTTCAGCATATTGCCGGAGGACCGGCAAACTATACCGCCACTATCGTGGAGCCGGCTGTGGAAGGAGGACAAGGATGATGGATTCGACAAGCGCACCACAGGCCGCCTCTCCCTACGCCCCCCAACCAACTGGAACGGGGACAACTCTCCCGGCGATGGCTGCGGCGTTGGCAGGAGGGCAGCTATCGGTTTTGGACATCATTGCCCCACCCTCGCTTGATGTTGACTTTAATTACTTAAAAATAGGAGATACCTATCTGCGTACGCTTTTTGTCTCCGGCTATCCTCGCTTTGTTGGGGCAAACTGGCTTTCTCCCATCATCAACTTTGACCATACCTTAACTCTCTCGATGTTTTACTACCCGGTTGAAGCACGTGGGGTCTTGGATGATCTTCGCCGCAAGATCGGGGAGATGGAGGCAACGATCCAGGAGGCCCAGCAGGGAGGTCGGGTGATTGACCCCGTAGTTTCCGCCGCCCTTGAGGATGCGCGGGTTCTGCAGGAACAGTTGGTCAAAGGGGTCGAGCGTTTTTTCCAATTTTCCTTTTATATCACCATCCCCGCCGATTCACTCGATGAGCTCAATGCCGTCACCAAAAGGGTCGAATCAACCCTAGGATCTCTTCTTCTTTTGTCGCGCCATGCAACGCTTAGGATGGAGGAGGCCTTCCAATCAACCATCCCAGTTTGTCTGGACAAGCTGCGGATCTTGCGCAACATGGATACTACCTCCTTGGCCACCACTTTCCCTCTTACCTCATCCGAGCTCACCGCCAACGAGGGTATCCTTTACGGGATCAACGAGCATAACGGATCGCTCATTATCTTTGACCGCTTCTCGCTCGAAAACGCTAATTCCGTTGTCTTTGCCAAGTCCGGTGCCGGGAAATCCTACATGGTTAAGCTAGAGGCCCTGCGATCACTAATGTTTGGAACGGAGGTTATCGTTATCGACCCGGAAAAGGAGTACGAAACCCTGGCTCAAGCAATCGGAGGAGAATACATCTCTTTCTCGCCGAATTCGCCGGCCAAGATTAACCCCTTCGACCTTTCCGGCACTTACGAGGAGGGGGAAAACGAACTTGCCCTAAAAATCCTTTCCCTGCACACTTTGTTTAAAGTAATCATGGGGGAGCTAACGCCTTCCGAGGACGCCCTTCTTGACCGCGTCCTTTTGGAAACCTACGCCAGGCGCGGGATCACTCAAGATCCTGCAACCCATACCAAGCCGGCTCCAGTGATGGCTGACCTTTACGAAGTCCTCAAGGTAACGCCAGAGGGAATACCACTTGCCGACCGAATCGAGCAATACGTAACCGGCTCTTTAAAAGGAATCTTTGACCAACCATCCACGGTCGATATCAGAAATACCTTTACCGTTTTTTCGACCCGGGATTTGGAAGATAAAATCAGGCCGGTGGCGATGTATATTATCCTCGACTTTATCTGGACCAGAATCAGGCGTGAGATCAAAAAAAGAATTTTGATTGTTGACGAGGCCTGGTATTTAATGCAGCACCCCGATTCGGCAACCTTTATCTACTCAATCGCCAAGCGCGCCCGAAAGTATTACCTGGGGTTGACCACAATTACTCAAGACGTGGCGGATTTCCTGCGCTCCGACTATGGAAAGGCAATCGTAACCAACTCCTCAATCCAAATTCTTCTTAAACAGCACCCGGCCGCAATCGATGAGGTGGTGAAGGTTTTCTACCTGTCGGAAGGAGAAAAACACCTTCTTCTTGCCGCCAATGTTGGGGAGGGACTCTTTTTTGCCGGTCCAAACCATGTGGCAATGCAAATTGTTGCCTCAACCGATGAGCATCCCCTGGTCACTTCTTCTCCTCGCGAAATAATTGCTATTAAAAAGAAGTTGGAGGAGGAGGCTCGGGAAAAGGGGCTCCCTCTTGAAGGTCCCCCGATTGCCCCCGGCGCCCCAGGACCAAAACCAACCCCAACTTCCTAAAATGGCTTTTGAATCCATTGGCTCAACCCTTAGCCACACCCCTCGCCGCAGTTCCATCAGACCGGCTCTCCTTGCTTTGAGAATAGAGAAAGAGGCCGAAAAAATTCTTCCTGCCTGGGCAAAAATGCGTTCTTTTTCCGCCCGAGGCGGATCGGCCTTTGGCCGACGCGAAGGCCGCTTAGTCATCAGCTCACCAACACCAGCACATTCGCAGGAAGTTTTTCTCTATTCTCGGCAACTGATAAAAAAAATTAACGAGGCGGCAGGTGAGAAGGTTGTCCAAGAAGTAAGGTATAAAGTTACCCTTGAATCCTCACCGGCATAACGACGTGAAGATAAGCTTTATCGGCTGGATCGGCAAAAAGAGCCGGATCCATCGGGGAGTTCAGAGAAAGGGTAACCTCTTCGCCGGCAAGCGCACTCAGCGCATCGGTTAAGTATCGGGAGTTAAAAGCAATCGTTCCTTGCTTCCCTTCACCGGCTATTGCTACCTCAATCTTTGCCTCCCCGGTTTCCCCTTCTTGGGAAGAAACCTCAAGAGATTTTTTGCCTGGATCAAAGTTAAGAGCAACCACTCCCACCCCACTTTCCGAAAAAACCGAAGTGAGTTGAACCGCTTTCGCCAGCTCTTCCTTGGAAAAGCTAAACCTTGTTTCAAAGTTAGCTGGAATAATCTGCTCATAATCGGGAAACTCCCCCTCAATCGCGGAAACGGAGATGGCAAAATCTGCCGTTTTGAAGAAGAGCTGCCCGGCAGCAGGCATCGAAACTTCAACCTCACCGTCAATTAGCCGCGCAACTTCAACCAACGAGCGAGCGGGGATAACTAAAGAAATACCGTCCCCCTCGGCTTTAACTTCTTTCTCGGCCAGCCGAAACCCATCCACCCCGGTTAAGGTGAGAATTCCAGCTGTTAGTTTAAGAAGAAGCCCAGTAAGGATTGGCCTCGATTCATCGGCAGCAGCAGCAAAGGAAACTTGAGTCACTGCCTCCTTAAAAACTTTTGCCTCAAGAGCAAAGATCTTTTTCCCTTCCTCTGAGAAAGCTGGGAATTCGGCGGCAGGCAAACCGTTAACTTTTGAAGAAACCCCTTCCGTCTTGAGAGTCAAAATATCGCGCTGGGCATCCAGCTCCAGCTTCCCAGCGGGCAGATTGCTAACCAAGCTCACCAAAATCCGAGCAGGAACGGTCGTCGCCCCGACTTCTTCGACCTTTGCCCCCACGTTTGTTTTAATGGAGGTCTCCAGATTAGAGGCGGAGATTGTCAAAACTCCTTTTTGGGCCTCAAGAAGAACATTTTCTAAAACCGGCAGGGCGGACTTGCTAGAAGCAATCCTCGCCACAGCTTGCAGCTTGGGCAAAAAATTTTCTTGGAGAACTGTAACCTTCATTTAACGTCCTTCTGGGGCAACCCTTCCGGAATTACGACTACATGCCGCTCTCGCCCCTCACCCCGGCTCTCCGTTCTCACTCCTTTTTCCTTTTCGAGCGTAAGGTGAATTATTCGGCGCTCGGAGGCATTCATCGCCGGAAAAGAAACTTCCTTAATCAGAAACTTTGCCTTATCCGCTGCTTCAAGTGCCCGCGCTCTAATTTCTTCTTCGCGTTCCTTACGATATCCACCCGATTCCACCAAAAACGGTTCGAACTTCCCAAACTTTTTAAAAGCGAGTGTACCCAAAATAACTTGGAACGCATTAAGCGTTGCCCCGTGAAAACCAATTAAAAGCGGGGCATCTTCTTCTTTATCCGGATTTATTTCGAGCACAGTTTGCCCATCTTCTTGGGATAGAGAAACCTCCGCCTCTAAACCCATTTTGCCAACAATTTCTGTAGTTTTTTCTTTGAGAAAGGTTTCTAGCTCTGACATCTTTGCTAGTCATAATCTAGCACAGACATTAGTCGGTAGCCAGTAGTCGGTGGTTAGCGAAGGGTGCCGTTTTCGAGGAACATCCCGCAGGAAAGTAGGTGACGAGGGCGAGGCGATCCGCCAGCGTAGGCGGAGACCCCGTTTCCGAGAAACCTGGTACCCGAGCTCAGCTAGGTCGGGTACCCAACCACTGCTGGGGGATTTGAAGAATGGTGGTAGTAAACCAATAAAGCATTAGTCCCGCGGGAAATTGGAAACCAAAAATAAAAGTGAGGATAGGGAAGAAGTAAAGACTCTGCTTTTGAAAAGCAGCAGCAAAGTCCTCTGTTTTAGCTTCGGCCTTTGCCTTCATCGCCCGGTGGGTAACCGCGTGCTCGGCCGATACCTGGGGGAACATCATCTTAGAAAGCGCAAACTGGGCGGCGGCGGCGGCAAAGGGAAGAATAAAGTACGGATCCCGTTGGGAAAGATCCCAAAAAAGAAAGCGAACGTTCAAACCCCCATTGGTTAAATTAGTAATTAAAACTTGATAAAGTGCAATAAGAAGAACGATTTGGAGAATAGTCGGCAAAAGGGCGGCCAAGGGATTAACTCCTTTTTGGCGAAAAAGTTCCATCTGGGCGCGCGCCAACCCTTGTCTATCGTTTTTGTACTTCTTTTTAAGTTTCTCCATTTGAGGGCGAATTTCCTGCTGGATTTTTGCCGAACGAATGGCAGGGAGGCTTAGGGGAAAAAGAACTATCTTAAGAAGAGCCGTCAAAGCGATGATCGCCCAGCCTAAATTGTTCCCGACAACTTGATAAAGGGTAAGTAGTGCAGTCGTCAGCGGGGTAATTAGCAAAACGTCCCAGATATTCATCTTGATTAGTATCTAGTTTCTAGTTGCCAGTTGCGAGTAAGATTGCTAGACACTTGATACTAGCTACTAGCTACTTGTTTTTCAAGGATTCCCGCTTTTTGCAAGGCCTCTCGAATTGAGGCGCGGACTTTGCCCGGCGGTGCCCCAAGCGCCGCACCCCTCACCCAAAAGGCGCTCGAGAAACCGGGACCAATCGCGGGTAAGAGGCGGGCGACCTCATCGCGAAAAATTCTCTTAATCCGATTTCTTTCTGTTGCCCTTTTATCAATCTTTGCCGAGACCACAAATCCGAACCGGCTCGCACCCGGCACCGGCTGCGAAAAGGTGTAAAGAGAAAAAAAAGGGCTGCCAAACTGGCGCCCCCTGCGGCGAACCTGACGAAAATCGTAATCGGAAAAAAGGCGGTTTGTTTTAGGGAGCATACCTCAAACGCGAGTTAGCAGGACTCTCCCGCGGGCCCTGCGCCTGGCGAGAGTCTTTCTCCCCCCGGCGCTTCTCATTCTTTTTAAGAAACCGTGGGACCTGGCTCTTTTTCGTTTTTTTGGTTGATATGTCCTTTTTGTTGCCATTTTCCAACAAAAGCTGGGAGGGTAATTAAAGTACCCATTAGCTTATGGGGTAGCGCTTCACCACAGCCCCACTCTAGCCTCAAACAAACTATAGCACAGCCGAAATTTTGCCGGCAGCACCTTGACACGCATCAAAATGCTTTTCTACGATGATGCTCGTGCCCCGCCTCGCATCGACGCGAGTCGAGGCGGGCCCATCTTCCTGCTCCCCGCCCTAAATTTTACCCTGCTTAACTTAACCCTGCTCTTTGTTTTTGAAAATGCAAGAAAAAGAAATCTGGAAAAATACACTTTCTTCACTGGAAACAGAGCTCTCCAAAGCAGTAGTTGGCACTTTCTTTAGAGGAACAGAGCTTGGGTTCCTCGAAAATGGGATTGCCAAAATCCTTTGTCTAAACCGCCTTTCGGCCGATTACTTGCGAGCACGATATGGAGAGGCGGTGGAAGCGAAGTTATCTGATATAACGGGGAGGGAGTGGAGTCTTTCTTTTGAAGTAAAGCCTACTACGGTGCAAAAACCAAAGGAGCTTGGACCAATTTTCCGGACGAGCTCCCACGATGGTCTTTTTCCAAGCTATACTTTTGAAAACTTTGTTGTTGGTCTTTCCAATCAACTGGCTGCGGGAATCGCGCAGGCAGTTTCCGCAAAACCCGGACAACTGCATAACCCGCTTTTTTTGCATTCACGAGTGGGGCTTGGCAAAACCCACCTAATGCACGCGATCGGAAATGCTGTTAAGCAAACCCAACCTGATGCGGAAATTCTTTATTGCCCTGCGGAGCGTTTTACAAATGAACTTATCAGTGCAATCCAAGACCGCCGGTCAACAGCGAGTTTCCGAAGGAAATACCGATCCGTTGATGTCCTTCTCGTTGATGATATTCAATTTCTTGCCGGCCGAGAAGCAAGCCAGGAAGAATTCTTCAACACCTTCAACGAACTTTATCTTTCTGGAAGGCAGGTTATTCTCACTTCGGACCGCAACCCCACCGAAATTCAGAAACTGGAGGAGAGGCTTGTCTCGCGTTTTTCCGGGGGAATGGTGGCGGACATTCAAGAGCCGGACCTGGATCTACGACTGGCAATCCTCAAGCGAAAGGCAAAAGAGAGGGAGGTAGATATCCCCGGCGAGACACTTTTTGCTCTTGCTGATCAGCTTTCAGGAAACATTCGCCAATTAGAAGGAGCGCTTAACCAGTTACTCACGGTCGCCCTGGCCCAAAATACCCCTCCTTCTGCCGAGCTTGCCGCAACTTTAGGGCAAAATGTTATCCGTCAAGAAGTTCGCGGTCCGGAGGAAATAATTTCCGCTGTCGCCCGGCGTTTCCAGGTGGATCTAATAAATCTGCGCTCAGGAAAAAGGACAAAGGAAAATGTTTTTGCTCGCCAGGTTGCAGCCCATTTTCTGCGCACCGTAGGGCAACTTTCCCTTAAAAAAATTGGCGAGCTGCTTGGAGGTCGGGACCACTCAACCATCCTCCATGGACTAAAGAAAGTCGAACTTGAGTTGTCCCGCAACCCAATCTTGCGCAACCAGATTGATGCGGTGCGTGTGGAAATATTGGGGAAAACTTCCTAAATTCGAATCATTGTCTAAAAAGACGCTATTTTTCCAAAAAACAACCACTTTGTTCCAACAAGTTATCCACAACCTTAAGGGCTCTTTTCTCCAGTTAAAAGTGCAGTTTTCCACAAATCCACGGCCCCTACTAGCACTACTACTCTTTTATTTATTGCTTTTTATTTTTCCCAGCAACCTAGCTAAACACTTTATTTTTGGAGAAAGCTATGTTCGAGGTTTGCTTATCGATTACCTTGTTCCAACTATATATCTTGTCGAACTAGTTGCTTTAGCATTTCTTCTTTTAAACCCTTGGAAAAAACCAAGTTCCAGATTGTTTTTAAGTTTAATTTTTCTTTTTCTTCTCTCGTTGGTTCCTTCGGCGGCAGTTGGCTTGGCAAGTCCTTTATGGCTGATTTCTGTTACGAGGTTCTTTGAACTTGCTCTTTGGCTTCTTTTTGGCTGGTGGGTTGCGGAAAATATTGGCTGGAACGAGCGGCGAAAGGTTTTTGCTTTTCTTGGCTTAGGAGTTGTCTGGGTTTCTCTTCTTGCTCTTGGACAGTTCTTCCTTCAACGAGAGATTTTTGGATACTGGTTTTTGGGAGAACCACTTTTATCCCAGATGGGAGGTTTGGCCAAAACATCTCTCGGAGGAGTTGAGTACCTCCGCTCTTATGGAACTTTTCCTCATCCAAATGTCCTTGGGGGAGTCTTAAGTGTGCTTCTCCTCTGGTTTATTTCGGCGAAGGCTTGGGGACCGCTTTTAACGGGTGCTCTCGGGTTAGTTGTTTCTTTTTCTCGCCTCGCTGCCTTTTCTTTCCTCGGCGGTTTGCTCGGTTTTGCCTTGGGTGCTTCCCTTATCACTTCTCACTTATCACTTCTTACCTTGCCCTCTGACTTCGACGATCTTTCTGTTTCTCGCAGAATATCTCTTCTTCAAAGCGCTTGGGCGATGTTTCAAACGGCTCCGGCAACTGGTGTCGGGCTTGGGACTTTTACGGCTAACCTCCCTGATTTTGAGCTCCCACCTGGTCCAACCCTTTTCTTGCAGCCAGTCCACAATATCTTTGCTCTGGTAGCTGCAGAAAGCGGAATCTTTGCCTTTCTGGCCTTCTTATTGCTTATTGCTTCCGCTTTTTTTGAAACGATAAAAAAGAAGCGCTGGCTCCTTACTATTTCTATCCTCCAGCTTGTCTTCTTAGGTTTTTTTGATCATTATCTCTACACTCTCCCTCAAGGATTGTTTTTGCTTAGCTTAACTTTGGGGCTTTCCTTCGCCCGTGACTCTGCTTGATGCCACTTCGCTTCGCGAAGCTAGTGATCCTCGATCGCGTCCTCCGCCCAAAGCTTCGCGGCATCAACCCCGCATAGCCTTTCAGGCGGCGGGGGGTTGATCTCGGGTACGTTCTTTAGCTATTCTGAAAGCTGCTATGGAAATTCCTGCGCCAACCCCAAAGAGTCCGCCTCCGGCAGACGATTTGGATTCTCAAACACCTCCGCCACCAGCGCCCCCACCTGCGCCGGTTCCTCCTTTTCCTCCCCCTCCTCTTCCGCCTCCTTCGCCAACCTTCCCGCCGACATCTCTCCCTCCTGCACCACCGACTGTTCCTCCAACCATTCCGAGCGCACCTGTCCCGAGCGTAGTCGAGGGGCCACTGCCCTCTGGCGGATTTGCTCGACCCTCTCTCCCTCCGCTTCCAACTGCACCTCCGCCGCCTCAGCCACCGGTTATTCTTCCCCCGGTTGGCGGTGGTCCGGGCTTAAGCGCCCTGGAGCAAGCGCGAAATATCGTTCGCCCGCTGGCTATCTTAGGTTTCTTGGCTTTTCTTATCATTGTTGGAATCTCCTTTTTTGGCTCCAATCTTGCCTGCCTTCCGTACGTGGGGCAGTTTTTGGGCACCTGCCAAAGGGATGTGTCGCTGACTTATTGGGGGATTTGGGAGGATGCAGCGGTTGTGAACCCCCTCCTTGCCGATTTTGTTGCAACTTACGAAGCGCAAAATCCTAACGTTGAGCTGACGATCAATTACGAAAAGCGTGCCTTTAGCACACTCGATCAGTACAAGGATACCCTTAAGACTCGTTTAGCGGAGGGGACGGGCCCGGATGTTGTACGAGTGCATAACTCCTGGGTTTCGGGTTTGACTGGTGAGCTTGCTCCCTTGCCTGCAAATGTCCTTTCCGAAGCTGACTACACCTCTCGGTTTTACCCTGTGGTCCTTGCCTCGGCAAAGTCGGGAGAAGAACTCTTTGCGATTCCTCTTGAGTATGATGGGATCGTTCTTTTTTACAACAAGGGAATGTTTGAGGGAATTGATGTTGCAAGCGAACTTTCCACCTGGGAGGGTTTTCGAAGACAAGCGGTTAGATTAACTACATGGGAGGATAATGATCCCGGCAAGAAAATCCTTCAATCAGGGGCAGCCTTTGGAACAGCCAACAACGTTTCCCATTCTCCCGACCTTTTTTCCCTCCTTTTGGTCCAGAGCGGTGTTGATCCTTTGACCCAGTTGGCGACCCCGGCGGCGGCTGACGCGCTGACTTTTTACGCTAATTTTTCTAAGACCGACCGGGTTTGGGATGAAACTTTGCCTTTCTCGGTCAACGCTTTTGCCAACGGGCAGGTAGCGATGATCTTTGGCCCCTCCTGGAGGGCGTTGGAGATTAAAAGCCTCAATCCTCAGCTTGATTTTGTTGCTGTCCCCGTTCCTCAATTGGCTGGAGTAGTAGAAGGTGGTATTCACTGGGGCAGTTTTTGGATGGAAGGAGTCAGCCGCGATAGCCGCGAGCCCGAGATTGCCTGGCGGCTGCTTGAGTTTTTGACGCAGGAAGAGCAGCAGCGCGCCTTTTTCTCTGCCGCCTCTGTCTTTCGCGCCTTTGGTGAACCTTATTCGCTGCGTTCCTTGGCGCCGTCCCTTGCTGACGACCCACTTCTTGCTCCTCTTCTTGCCGGAGCGCCTGGCGCCAAAACCGGCAAGACGGTTGATTTTTCTGGAAATGATCCTTATGCTGCCGCTTTCAAACAAGCAATCAGTGATGTCTTGGCAGGTAAATCGGCGACGGAAGCTTTAGAGACCGCCCAGGCAACAATAAATCAGCTGGAAGGTAAGTCCCCGTCGCAATAGATATAAGCAATAAGCAAAAAGTGATAAGTGAGCCGCGTCCTCCAGCAAAAAGAAAATTTGATCAATTTGGTGTGACGGAGGAAACGTTGGAGGCAAGGGCAAATTTTTTGGCGGAGGGCGGATTCCTTAAAGATTCCAAAATACTTTTTCTTGGCGATTACGACCTTACCTCTTTAGCTTGTCTGACGAAGGCGCAGAATTCCGAAATCTGGGTTTTGGACATCGACGGGGAAGTTCTCGAAATAGTTAAGAAAGAAAGCCAAGGATCAATCTTTACCATTCAGCATAATCTAATCACCCAGTTACCCAAACGCCTAGCATCCGCGTTTGACGTGGTCTTTACTGATCCTCCTTACACTCCAGAGGGAGTTTCTCTTTTCCTTTCAAGGTCACTCGAAGCACTGGCCAAGGGGGACCGTGGTCGGATACTTCTCTCTTACGGCTCGCTTGATCCTATTCGCGCCCTCGCCATCCAGGAAAAAATCTTCGCGCACAAAATGGTCATTGATGAACTGCGTCCCCGCTTTAATGAGTATTTAGCCGCCAAAACAATTGGCGGTGTTTCTGATCTTTACGTTCTTCGCCCAACCGCCAAAACCAGTCCTTTAGTCAGAGGTGATTACCAAGGGAAGATTTATACATTCGAATGAGAAAGCTAGCGATTTGACTCTCCTTGGCAGACTCAGGTAGATTATTATTGATTCCTCCTCTGCCCCAGTTGGATTCCTGCTCAAATGCTCAACAACCATTCTGGGTTCATTGGTTTTTTGGTTGGTATCGTTGTGACGGCTATTTTAACCGTCGTCCTAGCTATTCTTGCGGCAAGCGCAGGATATTTAACTCTTCCCAGCTTGGGGGAGCTTACCGGCATAAAGCAAGAAGTGATTAACCAACTTCTTGAGAGTGGGGGTAGATTCACTGGGCAAGTCCGTTTCCTTGCTACCACTTTCTTTGGAGAAACCGACAACTACTTTATCAGCCCG